>WOR8_10000361_pt1 | contig 62150 bp, 89 predicted proteins | sample DeeMarSeWOR38_10_FD_19890 | JGI IMG/M metagenome (IMG submission 19890)
CCTAAGAAGGAGTCTAAACTTAAACAAATTGAAGACCGAATCCGAAAAACTAAAGGTGGTTCTTGGATTGCTGGAGGTGTTGTTGGACTTGCGACTGGAGCCATAGCAGCAGGAATTATCTTTGGTGCTAGGAAGTTAGCCGAAAAACTTAAGGAAAAGTATAAAGATAAAGGTAAGAAAGTTCCCCCCGAAGTAGTAAAAAAGTCAATTCAAGCGCAAATTAGAGCTTTAACTTCTTCTTTACATCTTTGTAATAAATCAAAAGAACCAGCTAAATGTCGAGCAATTGTTCTTAAGAAAGTAGGTAAACTCAAAGAGAAACTTTCTAAGATTAAGTAGATATTTATATAGAGTCAAGCAGCACTAAAAGGTTATAAATCATTTTAGATAAGGGATTGAATTAAACCAATCTTTAAAAGGAGATAGAGGAAATGTTTAAAGGTTACGAAAACATTGCTTTACCCGAATATGAAGTAATAACACCACAAACTTTACTCTCATTTACTGTCAGAAGTATGACGGTTCAAGAAGAGGAAAGGCTAAAATCAAGTTTAGTCACTCCTACCAAAATTACCGAACATTTGAATAGATGTATCTATGATCTCATAGTAAGGAAACCTGAAGAAATAGTTGACTTCAAAGCATTTGAGCGATTATTGACTACTAAAGATAGAGAAGCCTTATTATTTGGTATTTATCATACTACTTACGATGAGTTAAGGAATTATGATATCACTTGTAAAGAATGTGATAAAGTATATCCAGTTACGGTAAAAGCAACTTCTACCTTTAATATAGAACTTTTTCCAGAGGGGCAAAAGGTTTTGGATGTAAAAGTTCCTATAGATTTAAAAATCTTAAAGGGTGTTAAAGTTACTATTAAGCAACCTAGTTTAGCAGATGAAATGGATGTTCTTTCGGCTTTTAGCTCAAGTAAAAATAGCGAGGTAGTAACTGATAGTATTCCTGTTGAAAAGATTGAGCAAATTATTCCTAGTAAACAAGGTGAAAAGGAAAAACCACCTTCTGTTTGGACTGAACGTCATGATATTATAGATGCTATAATGGCAATGCCTCCATCCGATAGAAGGTTAATAAATAAAGAGTATGAAGACAATTTTGGGAAATATAGTATAAGTCTCAAAATGAAGTCTTATTGTCCATTTTGTAGGGCAGAGCAGGATTCAAATATTGATTTGGTAACACAATTTTTTCGTATGGTGTACGGATCCGCGTAGAATCGAAGAATACCGAAAGGTACTTTCTGACAATATCTTCGCGGCTATGGAGTTGATGCATCTTCAATATTCTGAAGTTATGTGTATGCCAGTAAAAAGGTTTTATGATATGTTGGAATGGAAAACTAAACTTGAAGATGAGAAAAAGAAACTTTTACAGGAGAAAAAGACTTGAGTGGTATAGTTGATAGGTTTAACGCTTTAGTTAAGGGGAAAAAGAAAACTCCTCAAGACTTTTTAGCAAATATTTCTTCTGGAGGAGATTTTACACGAGTTGAAGGAATTAATGCTATTCTTAACTCTTGGAATAATATATTATTAACTCCTTTGGGATCGTATTTGGATGATCCTACTTATGGATCAGAGTTATACAGTATGATTTTTGAACCTGCAGACATGGATACACAAGAAAGAATAATTACCGAGGTTAGGGATAGACTAACTAGAGTTGACGATAGGGCTAGTATTATCAATATTGATGTGATTTGGAAAGCTAATCAAAAAGCATTTGATGTTACTATTTTAGTTTCCTATTTGGGAGAAGAGCAAGAGTTAGTAGTTACTATTTCTGAAGGTTCTTATATTAAGTATATGTAAAGGGGAATAATATAATGGATAAGTTATACTTTGCTGCAGTTAAAATGTATAAAGGACTTTTCAGGAAAAAGTTCGAAAAAAATAATATGATTCTTGTAGTCCCTACCAAGGGAAGATTCAGCTTAGTTTTGGGGTACATGGGAAATTTTGAAAATCTTAATACTGGAGAAGATTATAAGTTAGCAGTACTTATCCAATATTTACCCAAAGTGTTAATAGATAATTTCTTTACTACAGTTAAAGAAACTTATTCTGAAAATTTTGTAATGTTAGACGATGTAAAAGTCACTTCTATTAAAGCTAATCCTGATGGTTCTTCAGTTCAAGTGAAAGTTGAGAAAGGAAGTTATCTAAAAGGAAGTTTAACCTTTAACTATCTACCTAATATCTCAGATACTTCACATAGAATATATTCAGTAGAAGGATATATGCCTGATTTATTTTATGAAGAAAATCTAGAGATGCATACTATCCCATTGAAAGCAAGTGATATTAAGAGTCAATACCATGCTTTTCTCAATATGACTAAAGCAGGAACTGAATTTAATATTAGGAAATAATATAATGGAAAACTTCGATAAAGTATTCAATGAAGTATTAACCGAGTTTCTTAGATATCAAGGACCTACAGGGGATGAGAATTTTTCAATGCCCTTTATAAGGTATAAACTTGAAATGCCTCAAAGTGAAAGAGATAGTATAGCAGGAGTATTGAAGAAAGATTTACAAGGTAAACCTGACTATATAGTTAAATCAATTGACTTAAAAGACCAAGTGCTTTTTTAGAATAGGATTTTAGAAAAATATGAATACACAACTTTGGTTAAGGCTTTATGATTATATAGATGACTATCTCCATTTGGTATATAAATACTATTCTAAAGACGCAGTTGCCTATCCAGTTACCTATTATAATTTAGATACAGTAAACACAGTTTGGGAAGATGAGAAACTTATGGGTGGTTCATATGACTTAGTGGGTCAGTATACTGGAGTAAAATGGAACAAAATATTACTACTTCCTGTGTATTTCCCAGAAGAGATAAGAACTGCTTTCAACGCAGAAGAAAGAGGATTAATTAAGGAAAACGAAACCACTATAGTTATTCCCTCAGAGTATGGGATAACTCCATACGCTCATGATATGATTAAATTGTCTCAAGATGTTCTTAGACCAACGAATGATATATATCCAATATTTGAAGTGACTGGAGTAGAGAAATCGGTAAATACAGATTTAACTTTTTGGAAAATGCGTGTTGAAATACATGAGTCAATTACTGCTACTCAAATAAGTAATCAAGTTTCAGCTAGGTTTGTTTTCTTTAATTATACCAAGAAAATATATCCGATAGCAACTGCTCAATTTTTACAGAAACTGATGACTAAGTCAGATACATTAAACACTAGGTTAAAGAACCTTTATGATGAAAATAGTGGACTTTATTTTTTATAAAGGAGGAGAATTAAATGCACCCGATTACCGAAACATATCAATTTCTAAGTGATGCCAGGTGTGCTTTAGGTATTGCTACAAAAAAAGAAAAGTTCTTCACGAATGAAGCAACTGACTATGAAATTCTATATTATATTTTCGAAGGAAAGTTACCTAATCATAAAAATGATCCTATAATGGAGTCAGCTTATTTGGAGCAAATCAATAAAGAATTAGGTCTTTCTCTAGTTCCTTTGAGTGAGTTTAAGTTAACTTCTCAACGAAATATTATGGAACATATAGTTAATAATAATTTACTGAGTGAAGGAATTATTAAACCTTCCGTAGCAGGACCAAGTGAAAAGACTATGGAGATCATTAGAAGATGGAGAGAAAGATCTAAAAAGATGAAAAAACCAGGAACTACTTTTGCTTCAAGATATGGTGGTGCTTTACAGAGACTTCAAAAGATTGCTAAAGTTGATTAATTTTATAGTATAATACATATAAAGGAAATAGAAAATGACAGTACAGTCTACCCAGATTTACTCGTCTCGAGATAATACTAGAAACCAAATTATCTCGTATTTACAAGACTATTTAGAGTTAGAAAATGTTGATTTAACTAAGTCTTCTTTTTTGTCTTATTTGATTAATATATTCTCTACGTTAACTAGTAATCTAATGTTTTTCTCCTCATCCGCTTATCAAGAGCAATTCATGACTTTAGCTCAATTACCTGAGAGTGTTTACAATTTGTCAGCATTCTTAGGTTATAATGCTCAGATAGCAAATGCTACTCCTGCCGATGTAAGTGTTTTGTTTACCATTCCTTTGACTTTTACTTCAAGTTATGGTGATGGTCATATATCTTTTACTATCCCTGAGAACCATAAGTTTTATGCTGGAGATGTTATTTTTATTCCAACTTACTCAACCACAGTTACTATCTATAATAATGCTACTGCCTCAATCGAAGCCACCAAGGATAATAAGAAATATAGTTTACCATTTACTATGGATACCACAAGTGCAAATTCTTTATATTTTGTACTTCCCCTTGAGCAAAAAGAACCTAGAACTTCCTCAGAAGGGAATTCTTTTCAGTATACTATTCCTAATGATTTAGAGACTTATCAGTTTATTACTTTAGATGTCCCCTTTACTGAAGGAGAATTGACTGACATTGAAGTTTATGTCACCAATCCAGGTGAACCTAAAACTAGGTATACTAGGTATAGTAGTATTTATTTAATGGATTCAGAATCTGATGGATATGTCCTCCAAATTATCTCTTCTGGATATAGAATAATATTTGGAAATGGACTTATGGGAACTCAACCAAGAGCAGGAGCAATTGTTGATATTGAAGGTTATAAAACTTATGGAAGTAATGGAAATATTATTGCTGGATCACTTAGTTCTATGGACACGGTGTTAGTTGACGATGGTTCTACAACTGAAAAAGTTTTGGCTTATACTATAACTAATCCTTCCCCTGCTTCGGGTGGAGATGACTCAGAAGATATTGAAGAAGTAAGAAGTAGAGCAATAGCAGGAATAACCACTTTAAACCGATTAGTTACTAGTGATGATTATTCAAAGTTTGACGAAATAGCTCCTACAACACCTATAACTGATCCAATAGCGATTCTTAAGAGAAGTGATTTAAAAGTAAATGAAATCCAACTTTACACGAGGATAGATTTTAACGATGCTTTAGTTCCAACTAAAAATGCTATTCACACAGTTGCCGCTGGAGTGACTGAAATTCCAGCAGGAACTACAATTCCTATCACTACTTTGGACCCAGATACCAATACCTATGTAACTAATTATTATAGAAATCTATTTGACATCACTATTGATAGGACTATTAATAATATCGCTTATTATGAATATGTAGTTGACGATGTTACTACTACTCCAGTTATTGACACAACTTATGACATTTCCCCATTGTCATCTGATTTAATTTGCACAAGTGCTCGATTTGTAAGAACTGGTTATAGTATTGACGTTTTAGCCCCTTATTCTACCGAAGAAGCATTAACTGGGATAACTGCAGTTTTAGTAAATAGAAATACTGGAGCAACTTATAATATGACTTTAGATGCTCCAAATGAGAGATTTACTTATACTTTTAGTAGTTATCTACAACTTCAAGATTCACCAATTCAGTTTTATATCCAATTTTATAAAAATGGAAATCTATTTGTAAGATATACTACTACGGTTACTATTCGTCAAGATTTAGATTATATGATGATGAGTAATATATCAACTGACTCTACTTCAACTATTGTTTACGATATTCCTGCTGTAAGTCGAGTTTGGTATAATAATTTAACTACAACTCAACAATCTCAATTTGAAAGTATAGTTTTACAATCTTTAGTTGGTGATTTGGATTTAACTAATTATAGAATGTTAACAGATTTTACAAATATCAAATTTACCAATACCACTGGTTATATGTTTAATATGCTTTTAAATAGAACTTCGCAGGCTCAAGTTTTGGATATTGGATTGACTGCAATCCCAGTTTCTCCATCAGTTGGTGATCGATATATAGTCACAGGAAATGAAGGTGGAGAATGGGAAAATCATCCTGGGGAGATTGCGGAATGTACTGACGCAACTGCAGTTACTTGGGCCTACACAACCCCAACTACAAATGACGTAGTATATATAGTTAGTAAGGATACAAGATATGTTTATAGTGAATTTGGATGGATTAAACCCACTTATAGTATCCCATTAATTATTAGCCTTGATGTATTCAAAACTAGAGACTACACAGGAACTGCAGCAGAGTTAATTAGTGCTATTAAAACTCAACTATTAGCAGACTTTACTTCAAGATTTGGCTCAAATGTTGACATTTATCGAAGTGAAATAATAGAAAGTGTTATGGGTGTTACTGGAGTTTCTTATTGTAGACTTTTGAGACCAAAATCAGATATTTTCTTTAATTTTGAAACTACTGATTTAACTCAAGCCCAACTACTTAGGTATAGTCCAGAATATGTTTATTTCACTTCTTCTTCAATAAATGTCAACGTAGTTGGAGCGACAAGTTAAAATGAATATTGAGGAAATTAAAGAGGGTATATCAGAGAAAGGTCGGCAACTTCGATCTTATATTATCAGAGTAACTAGCGAGGAATTAAGTCAATTATCAGAACCTTGCTATTATCCAAAATTACATAGGTATTATTATGAACTATTAAATCTTTGTAAACTCACAGAAAAAGAATTAAAAATCTTTATTAAAGATACTTACTTTGATACTAAAGCAAGACATTTCTTATTGATTAATGAACCTTATACTAATCTTATACTTATAATGTATAAGTATTTTTTAGATGGAAAAGATTTAGTGGCAGCTCAAACTTGTATGATATTTCTTCATCTTAAATTCTATTCCAGTGTTATGAATATCAATATTAAGTATTGTAATCCCCCCGTTTTTAAAGCTGCTTTAGATAATGTTTCTCGAGCCCACCTATTTAGAAGGGAAAAAACAATTGCTAATTCTCTAATGTATTTATCCGACCAGATATCTAGAGCATATAGAAAAGATATAGAAGAGTGGGATGTTGAAAGAATAATCCGACTAATTCAAGAGGCTAGAAGTAGAATATCTCAAAGTGTAAAATCATTTGCTAAAATCTATTATGATATAGCAAAAGGAAAAGGTGGATATAAAGCACCCCCTGAGTATGAAGAAGAGGAAGAACCATTTTCCATGCAAGCTGAAGAGCAAGGAAGAAGACTTATAGATGGGGTAGTTCAAGACATCACTATGTATAAGAATATTGATTTAAGGGCAAGAGATGAGGCAAAAAAATTAACGAAGATTAGTTCCACTACAGCCAAAAGATTGACTGAAGTGATGGGAAATCCAAAATTCTCTGAAAACATTTCATTATGTTTAAGTCTATTTCTTAGAGGACTTAAGAATATTTCCAACCTATGCAAGAGTGACTATTTTGATTATGTAAGAGGGTTAATGGCAGTAAAAAGATCAACTAAACCTATTTACTTTAAGCAGGAAGTGAATAAGTTAACTAAACTTTTATGCGCTGAATTTCGTTATCTCTCTACATATGAGAAACTTAGTGCTCAGTCAAAATTTATGACCAACCTATTTATCGCTTTTTATATTACTATGTTTCTTAGAAATAAAGTATGTTAAGCAGTTGCAGTTTTCAAATCATTTATAACTTGAGGGTTTTGAGCTTCTATATCATTTTTTCTTGTTAAATCGTTTGAAGAAGTCCTTGTTCCTGGAGGAGTTGACATATCTGCTGGTGTCTCGGGAACTCTAGCACTGGAAATCTCAGGAGTATATTTTATTTCTTGAAAAGTAAATTGCTGACTTCCATTAAGAGTTTTAGCATAATTAACCAAAGTTGGAAAATCTAAAGCATCACCAGGACCTTGGACTAAAGTTCCATAAAGATTTCCAAATTCTATTCTAACATCAATCATTCCTATACCTTTATTCATTCCATAAAGTCCTTGATCACCACCTTTAATTATATTAATACTTGAGACAAAAGCTGATGGTAATCCAAAAACTCCAGGACAATCAACTTTACATAAATAAGGATAATGGAATACTCCTTGGACTTTTTCGCCAGTATGTTCATCAGTTGGAGCTTTTGGTAAAACTAATAAAAGTAAAGCTATTAAAGGAGCAATAATAAATCTCTCAGTTGCCGATTTACTTGCTGGGTTAGGATTATATAATCTAACCGTTATAGCATACGAAACACTATAATTACTATTTTTCCAAACTTGAGGCAAATCAATTCGTCCACCAGCTAAAACTCGACTCCCTGCACTTATTAGACTTCTAAAACTTCTACCTAAATTAGCATTTTGTTTCCCTATATTTTCAGCAAGAGTATTCAAACCCGATGTCGCAGCATTTTCAACTACCCCCACACCTTTTCCTATAAGTCCCCCAAGACCAGCCTCTCCTTTTCCTACAAAAGCATTTTTAAGTTGCGAAAATGCACTTCCTATATCAGTGGAACCTAACATAAAACTTAATTCTCCAACTCCACCCGAAACAACATCAGCCATCTTCTCAAGAAAAGATTGACCGTATTCTGAGGAGAAAGTTTCTGAGGGGAAATTCTCTGCTAAAAATCCCACATGTAGTGGATAATTTACTGGAACCCATGTTTCTAAAACTTCACGTATAGTATCGTAATAGTCTTTCTTAAAATCTTTTTTTCCTTCTTCTTTATCTAAAGTAAAAACATGAATTCCTCCAGTAAGATGTTGTCTGCATGGATAAATTTTTACTATAGGTAACATGTTTAATCTTATTTGCTCGGAAGCATTCAACTCTGCGGCAGGAGGAAGTCCAATTGGATTAGTTGGCGATCCTATTGATTTTTGGTTAAATCCAACTTCTCTATTTCTTAATGGACTTGATTTATCAAGTGGTAATTTATAGGTTGCCATCCTTTTATTTTCCTTTTAAATCCTAGTTTTTAATAAATTAAGGTGCATTATTTGGATTAACTGCTCCATCTATTATGTCATCTGCCCAACCATATGCTTTACCTCCCGCTTCGGTTACTGCATTGGTTATTTGCTGAGCCATATTTTGGGTATTGGTTATTTGAGCAATACTTAACCCTGCCATTTGTTTCTGGAATTTCTCCCATCCCTTCATAGTTCCACCGGAAATTTGTTCATACAATTTCCTCATTTTTTCTTCCTGAGCCATAGCATAACCAGTGGACGTTTGTGCCACATCTCTTAACTTTTGATGCCAAAAAGGAATCTTTTCTTGAACATAATTATATCCTTCTACGACTTTACCTTGAGCATAATCATAGATAGGCATTCCATATTCACCAATTTTTTCTATCGTTTCATCGTATAAAGGTTTGTATTCTGCTATTAATTCTTTTCCTTTCTTTTTTGCTTCATTAACAAAGAATTCTGGACCTTTCTTTCCTTTTATGCCCAATTTGATGTATTCATCAGCTGTGTAGAATTTTGATCCATATTTTCTGATGGCTCCACTTTCTCTCAGTGCTAGTCTTGTAGTTCTCAAATCCATTGGGGTCATTCCATCAGTATTACCCATTAGAGCCCAAGCGGCAGGAGTCATTTCAAACATCAATCTTTTGACAGTTGCATCTGTGGTCGATTTCATCGCTTCTTCATAGCCTTTTTTGACTCTAGTTTCTTCCCCTAATGTTGCTAAATATTCACCAAGAGTATTTTCTCCAGTAAATTTCTTTATTCCTTCATTTATCCAATTATTGATATATCCACCTACTTTATATCCAACCATTCCCGCCCCAAGAACTGCAGCAACTTGCCCGGTAGCTTGTAAAACAGCAGGATTAGTTAAAACCGCAGTTAAACCTTCTTTTACGTTCCCTGCTATATTCTTTAACGCATCAGCGGCTTTTCCGAATAATCCTGCAGCACCTTCTTTTCCTTTTTCTTTTAAACTAGCCAATCTTTCTTTTAACTTTTCCCATCTAGTTTTTTCTCTATTTTCTTCTAATGTTATTCCTGACCAATGACGAATTTGGGATACATCTTCTTGAATTTTCATTAAACTTTGGGCAGTTAAAACTTCGGGTGAAACATTGGCAGCAACTCCCAGTTTTGCTTGGGCACTTTTTCTTTCTTTACTTGCTTTAGTCCCCGGAATGAAACTAGAAACTTCCCTACTTAAAACACTCATTCCCATTTTGTTGACTAACCAAGATAAGCCTCGACCCCCAGTTTTCCTCCAAATAGTCCAACCGCCTTTTTCTGGGTCTTTCATCTCTGCCCCTTGAGCTTGACCAATTTGTTTTAGATAAAAGTTAACTTTATCTAACTGAGTCATAACTCCTGTGTATATCATCCCAAGTAACACTGAGTTATATTGAGCAGGAGATTGTGCTTTTTTCGGAGTAGGGACTTTATATTTAATACCAAACTTCTTAAAGAATATAAGTTTAAAAGGAGACCAAACCCATTTAAAAGCAGTAGTAAAAGTTTTTCCTATAGTTTTCAATGTAGACATTAAAGTTCTAGCAAGGACTGATTTAGCAACTGCATATTCAAAAGCTCTTCTAATTCCTCCAAGTAATCCAATTTTTTGAGATTCTTTACTTGCTAAAGCATCCCTAAGTTGATAAAGAATTAAGAGGACCTGGTCATTAAATGATCGTCTCATAGGGAAGAGTTCATGGAAAAGTAAAGTAGTAAATTCTTTTCCAAAACCCATCTTTCTTGGGGCCATTTGGGCACGTTTTCTTTTACTAAACCAAGTTCCAGGAGAAGTTAATTTAAATCCTCTTCTTTCTTCCCCGGTAACATTATAACCAAACATTGTCCAATCTTTTTGAGTTTGGGTTTTTGTATATTCTCCAAAATGTTGGACAAACTTTTCAAATATGTCGGTTTTTGCTCCACCATATCTCTCTAATTGTCGAGCATTAATAATGACTTGATTAGCAGTAATGTGAATTGTGGCTTTTCCCCCAGCCCTCTTCATCTCATCTAATTCGCCACGTTCACTTGGGCCTGCTCCTGAGCCAAGATCCGACATTACTCCTTCAAAATCAATCGCTCCACCCCCACCACCTTTTCTCTTGGAATATCTAGCCCCTCCCATTCCTGGGGTCCCACCTTTTCTTCTTTTTAAGAAACCTCCAATTGACGAAAAGAAGGCCCCTGCTTTTTCTTTCGCTCCACTAAACATCCTTTTCCATATATCCATCTCAAAAACTTTAGAGACGAAATATCCCATAAGAGGACTAGAGCGAGCTAGCATGAGAGAAACGAAAGTTTTCTTATTTACATTGATGTCTTCTTTAATAGCACTTGTGTATTGAGAAACTGCGTCAATAGATGCTTTTCCTACTGCTTGAGTCGCTTTAACCGCACCTTCCGCAAGACTCTTTACTACTATTCCCATTTTAGCAAGAAATTTATGACTTTCTTTTACGACTTTATCGACATCAGTGGCAAGGGTTTTTAGTTCGGATTGTTGTTTTTTGATATCATTTATGGCTTTAGTGGAACCAATAGAACCACGACCTTTTCCTACTGCTTTAGTATAGTCAGACTCAACTTTTCTTGCTTCATTTATGGCTTTATTAATATTAAAGTTTGCTCCGCCTGGTCTTCCACCCCTACCAGCTGAGCGAAAAGAAGCGTCTAACTTATTAATTGCCATTAATCTATCTCCTTTTAACTTCGACTATATATATTAATATTAAACGAGTCCGAAGGACTTTCGAGATTTTTCTATAACCTCTTTATTACTGAGTAAAATTTAGGACCTGGTTTTGCTGCAGCTATACATATTACTTCACTTGGAATTCCAAATTCTTGATAAGCATATGTAAATCTAGTTGCTCTAATACCAAATACTTTTTGGTATGCTTGGTAAAGTAACACAAATAATTCTCTATAGTCTCTTCTAGAATACATTTGGTCAATAACATCTTCATTCCAAAAATTAGCAATATAGATAAATTGAATTTTCTCAACACGATCCTGGAAAGCATCTGGATTGAAGTAAGACTTAGATTTATAGGACCTAAGTAAATCACCAAATCCTTCTATATCTCTTTTATTCATTTTATCAGCTTTTAATTCCATATTTTTCCACATATACTCTACTAAAGGTAAAGAGTCAAACTTTACTCCTGCTTCGATCCCTAAAGCCCCAGAGAAAACAAAATTATAGAAATCTACTAAATCACCTTTAAAAGTATTCCAAAAGTCATTTGATTTTCTAGTGGCTGCCATGTGCATACATTCATGAACTACAGTATAAGATAACACGTCATCTGAAGTATAATTAAATATATTACTATTAGTATCAACGAGGATAAATATCTTATCTTTATTAGGAATATAAAATCCTGCTACTCCCTCCATTTTATCACCAAAGGCTTTAATAGCAAAGTATTTAAAGAAACCACTTGAAATAAAGGCAGGAGTAATTTGGTCGTTCCAAATCATATCTATAAGTTTTGGAGAGACAGAACGAGTCATATTATTTTTCATTAACATTTTAGAAAACTTCTTTTTTAATCCTTTGGATGAAAAAAGTTTAAATTTTCCATCTAACACTGCTACGACTCTAAGTCTAAAAGGCATAGCCCAAAACTCATTTAGAAAATCTGATTGGCGATCTATATCGTTTTTCATTTTTTGATTTTATCCTCTTACTCTCTATTATAAAAAGAAAGAATGTCGACCCAACCTTGATAAGCCTCTGGGGTGTTTTTAATGTTATCTCTTATGTTGGAATTAGTTACTTCCGCTAAGAAATGAGGGGTATTAAAATTCATAATTTCTTGGAAACTAGCCATACTCTCATAATTTTGTTCAATCTCTAAGACTGGGTCATATTTTCGTACATAGGCACAAAAACTATAAGCTAAAGCTAAGTCATCCCTACAATCTTTATCTCCCTCAACTCTTCCATTTGGTTTTTCTACTAATCCTATCAATTCAGTTACTAATCGACTTGATTTAATAGTTTCAGGAAAACCGCTTACATATGAGTATAAACCATCGATAACTAAAGGTCGAGTCATCGAATCTATGTTAAGACCAGGGGTAACTTTTCCTTTTCTATTTTCAGCATAAACCATTGAAGCGACATCTGACCGAGATAAAGTCTCCATTACTTGATTTCCAACACTATTTCTTTCTATAACTATAGTTCCTCGATATAGTGATGCTGCGGTCATAACTACTTTACAAAAATCAGTTACTGGTAACTTTCCTTGGTATTCCCAGACTTGAGTAAAAGTTCTATAATCCAACACGACTATAGCACTTTTGTCTTCTCCAAACTCAGTCGCTGTGTCAACTCCTATAATATAGTGATTCCCCACAATGGGTAAATAATATTGCCATGCTTCACCGTTAAAGATTTTCATTATTTCAATAGGTTTATTTTTTCTAGCATTATCTTGAAGAGCCAAACAAGTTGCCTCATTAAAGAAACTACCCCCAGAAGGTAAGAATTTTAACTCTAATTCTTGTTCTATCTTTTTTAAGTCATTTCCAAATAATTCACATTGATTTCTATACCAAAGGGGATCTTTAGAGATTTCATCAACATCTTTCCAGTGAATGATATAAGGGTTAAATATATCAGTTCCAGAGATCGAAGATTGATAACGAGAATAATACCATTTACCCACACCAGTAGTTTTATTTGGAGTTGATAGAACCACAGTTGCATAAGGAACGTTTGCTTTTCTAGCTTGCATTTGATTAGTAGATAAAGCGGGGACTATACCTGTGTATGCTTCATCAATATGGTTGACAAAAGCTGCTTCATCGATGATTAAAACAGTTACTGCCTTCCCCCTCAAAGTCTTTTCTGGATTATTTGGGTTAACGGTACAAGCATGACATTTACATCCATTTTCCAAGATAAAACTTTGCTCAGTCTTTTTCTTAAACTTTGGACGAATCCAAGGGGGTAAATTATCAATCATAGTTATTACACATCTATTAAAATCAGTTGCTTCAGAGGCATTCTTAGAGATAATCCCTACTACCACATTTTTATAGAAAATACATAACCAAACTATAAACGCCTGGATAACTGTGGTGATACCTATTTGTCGGGACTTAAGAACTAAAACATACTTTTTATCTTGTACTGTTTTTATTAATTCTAACTGGGGTTTATAGGGGTTCATTAAAGTATTACCACCGGGAAGTTCCAAGTATACAAAATTCTTACAAAAGTATTCAAAATCTTCTTTAGCTTGAAAGTATTTTCTTAGTCTTTCTTCATCTTTATCAGCTAAAATTTCCTCTATTTCTTCAACTTCATTTTCTTCTAATTCAAGTTCGCCCAGAACTATCTGTGCTTCTGGTTCTTCGGAATAAAAGGTTTCTTCTGTAAGAAACTCATCACATTCCATTATTCTCATATCACCCATGGTAATTCCCCATTATATGGTCTTGTTAGTTCTAAAAAGATATAGGTTAACAGATGTTCCCCATTCTTTATTCCTAACTTGTTGGATTACAATATCTGAGGCCCTTAAAATATAATCACCACTTAACTCAGTATATGTATCAACATATGGAGCAAAGAGAACTGTTTTTCCTATATCAAAAAATCTAGCAATATCTAAAAAACCATTTAAAGTTACTTGTAAACTTGATAAATTACATATCATTCTACTAAGTCCAGAAATAGCAAAAGATTCACTATCTCTATTATTAGTACTATAACCAGGTTTATCTACTTCGTATCTTTCTCTAGATGTTGAAGAATCAAACTTAACATCTCTATTTTTGAAAATAACACCATATTCTTTACATATATCATTTAAATTCATGTTAACTGTAGAGTAAAGTCTATCAGATGGCTTTGTAATGTAATGAATGTCAGAAGCAACCGACGAAAATTTTTTATTCCCTTCATATCCTGATTGAATAGGTAAACTAGTATAGAAATGTTGACCATCAGTACATTTATCCATTATTTCTTTAGATGTTGTTTGATTACTAGCTACATAAAAAATGACTATGTGAGATGACTTATTTATTTGTTTTGATAAATTAGTTATAAAGACTTTATTCTCATAGTTACAAAATATTGCCATTGGTCCATTAAATATACCAAATGTATCATTTAGATATTTTATAGCTCTAATATAAGTCACTGGAGGAATAAGTATTTGGTCTATTTTTTCAGAATTAATTCCTTCATCTACTAACTCCAGTGTTGCTCCAGGATTTACTTTATTAGTTAAATCCTGTATAACTTCTTTTATAGTCTTGTTTTCGTAAACTTCATTGACTAATCCGGTTATAGTTTTATATGATTGTCGACACACAGTGAGAATTTGACTTCCCCCACGATCTGACATATTTTGCTCAGCATTCATAGTTTCTGGAGCTAAACCAAAGTTAGACTGAATATACATTAACTCCATAACTATTTCTTGTCTTGGAAAACCCGATTGCTTTAAAGTCAATTTTAGATTAATAGGATTCTGACCAAATAGTTGATCTTTTAATATATCCTTAGAGTCTATAAAAAGACCTAAACTGACTAAAGGATATACATTAGCTAAAGCTGAACCTATTCGTATTCTTCTTATTTTATCGGAATAGTCAGTTCCTCCTATTTCTAAGAAGACCTGAAAGTTTTCAAAAGATCCAGAATTTGTTTTTTCCAAGGTTTTCCTCCACAAATGTACAAAAAAATTTAAGGAAGTATTTATTATTTGTTCAAATAATTCTGAAATTGCGCAACAAAGGAGGGCGGGGAAAACCCCACCCCCCTTCCCCGATAGACTTACTAATTTTTAACTAGGGTCTACTGGCAATTATCTTTAAATACGGCCTATAGTCAAGATAAGTCGAATTTCTCCCTACAGATGTTATTTCTTTTATTTGCCAGTATCCCTCAAACTCCAGGTAATATTTAGCAAGGTTTTCCGTCCAGATACTTCCATGAGGATCGTACGGTTCATTACAGAATTCCGTAGTTATTTCTAGAAGTCTATTTAAGAAATCTTTATTGATTTCTCCCACGGGTAAAACCTTATCTAAACCAATGAGGGTTTCAGCATAGTACCTATGATCAGGCACGAGGATTTCTAAAATCCCGTCCTTCTTACATGAATTATGAAGCAAGTAAATAAAGGAAATTAGGTCTTTAAGAGGAACATGTTCCATGTAACGACTACATGTAATTTTGTCCACTTTAAACCTAAATGAGTCGAGAAAGTCAACCGCCTTACTTGAGCAAAAGAATACGAATCCCTCAGTAAAAGGTTTCACATTACTTACTGCTTTCATAAGATGGTTTTCTATCTCTGCGATTGAGCTACAGGATTTAACCGAGTAGGAACAATCAACATTAACCAGGAAATGGGAATCAGGAAGTTCAGTTTTATCAAAAGGAACTTTTCCCGACCCAATATTCAATTCTAGATGCATGTTTCCTCCCTTATTCTAAAAGTTAATTAAAAGAAAACTCTAAGTAAAACAACTAGAACTACTCCTCTGTTAGGATTAATATTATCATGAGTGATATCCTTGTTATTGGGTTTTTCCTTTATTTACTATAATCTATAAGTTATAGTACTATACGTTTTAACACCCCATATCTTTATTAGTATGGAGTAAAATTCTATTCGGCTAGTAAGCAACTGATAGAATTTTTTATATTTGGTTACTTAGCTTAACTCAAACGGTTTTCTTCGGGCATATTATACATTCCATTACGGTGGGTTTCTGAAAGTCAATGATACGTTTGTTTCCAGTGGGTTTCTATGGATGAATGATACATTCTATTTGTATGGTTTTTTCATAGTACGACGTGATACATTAAGATAAAGTGGTTTTCTTCCTTAGAATGATACATTTTGAACTCGACGGTTTTCTAAAGCTCATTGATGCATTATTTTTTAGTGGTTTTCTAGGATGGTAAGATACGCTGTGTTCGAGTGGGTTTCTATACCCTTTCCAGAATATTTTTTTCTAACTCATCGTCTACTACACTGACATTAAGATCAATTTCCTTAGAATTCAGAGGATACATGTTTTCAGGAATCAGTTTAGATATTTTATCTTTTTCTACTAGCAGCATCCGATTTATAACATTTATTGTCTTCTGAGGGGGGTATATGAGTGATTTGCTTCCGGGTTTGGGGTCACATAATAAAAATACCCTTTCGTTTTGTGAGAACTCCATTGGTAATAACAACTCTACTCCACGTATTTTGCAACATAAAGTTGCTAAAAGTTTAACTGAAATGTTGGGAATCACCTCAACATAGGGAGAGTTAATACTTTGTAATATTATTGTAGAATTGTCCTCCTTTTCAGGACCATATTTTGGAACCTTTCCAGTTGTTTCTATGCTATGTTTTAAAAATGAATAGTGTTCGTCCAGTGATGTGTTAATATCTTTAGCATATTTTTCAAACTCTTCATCTATCTTTACCTCATAAAATAATCCATTCTCTGTCCTTCTTAAATTTGAGGTTCCCTCTTTTAAGTTAAAAGAAACCTCATTTTGTTTATGACCATAAAAGGGATTGTTAACTATCAACTTTTTTAGTATCTCTGGTGTCTTAGAGACTAAAATTTTGTCTATGATTAGCGACATTTTCATCGGAAATTGTGTTTCATCTCGAAATATCGAATTTTGACATAATTTAAATATCCAAACCTGTTCATTCTCAGAATCTTGATTGGAGCAATAAATAATCCTGGCACTAAATTTAATTCCGTTTATGACTAAATCTAAGATCGAGTAGACATACGGAATCCCCTCTCTTATTTTACAACAACTACTATGGACTAGTCCTAATTTAATCATATCTTACTCTCCTTAAAAGTATATCCCAAGAAAAACCAATTTACTTTTTTGGGTTAACTCTTCTATTTTTGGAAACATTTTACTTGCAACGGGTTTCTTAGAAATTATGATTAACTATCAGAAATAGTTACGTTAACATCCTTTCTTTCTGATAATTGGAATACTTTAGGTAAATCTTTTACTATTCCTGGACTTATCTCTCTAAGTGTGTCATTTATTGAAGCCATTATTGGTTTCCACTTAGTATTAGAATAATTAATACCTTCCCTCATACACTCCACGGGGTTAGTTTCAAAATATCCAAATATGTTTATTAAAGGAATACTAAAATGACTTCCGTCGACTATGATTTTTAACCTACCTTTAACTATCGCTTTCCCTCCATAATCAATACTTACAAATATGTTCTCAAAATACTCGATTTTAACCATATTTAGAATTCCTTTTCTTTATCTTCGCCTGTGTAAACAGTTATAGCATTCGAAACATTCATTTTTTCTATATCAATAGAGTTAACATGAAAGAACCTCGGAATACTCTGTAAACAAATCCAATTACATAATTTAAGCCATTTATTAATGCTATCAATCACCTCCTGAGGCATTTTATTTATAAATCCAAAATTAGGATCATCGTCGGGAATAAGGGGATTAATTACTAAAACGCTTCCTGCTGAAACTAGAGGGAAAATTCTTTCATCCCCGTCCACTGTGGTTCTCAGGAAAGCATAAAGATGACAATTATAAAATGGATCAGTTGGAGCTCTTCCATTAACCTGTGTTAGCATAAGTCGAATATGTGAAAGTTCTTTTACTTTGACCTCCATTTTAACCTCCCATTTTAATAAGACATGAAAATTAACGGGTGCTTATTTCCATCAATTCCTACTTTCTGAAGTTCGGATAAAACATACATCTTAAATTCGTGAAAAGTTTGATCATCTTTCATTTCATCAGTGCTTACACCAATCCTAATTCTATTTGGAAATAGATGAAATTTAAGCTTTCTTTCTCTAAATCTATGATGCTTCCATTCGATTAGATGATAAATATTTCTGGAACTTTTTAAGAACTTATCTCTGTTGACTATATTAGTTCGTAAACTAAAATACTCAGACGATATTTTTTTGGTGAACATAAGTGTCTTGAGTGCTTTTATAACATCTGGATATCTCCAAGGACTAACTATGTATATCCCAAAAATAACTGATGAAGTACCATAATATACATCTTTTTCATATCCTGTCATTTTAACTACCTCCTTAAAACTATGTAAAAAATACCATTCTAAACCCTTCGGTATCAATTCCAAAATCTTCTAGTTGTGAACGAACATAACTATCAAATTCCTTAAGTGTTTGGTCTCCTTTCATTTCTTTCACATTGACTCCAATTTTCATATTTTTAACATATAACATGATAGTTAATTTTCCACGGGTCATTTTTATTTTAGGTTCGGAAATGAGTTTTCTCATTTTATAGTATAAATTTTCTTTTATTTCAGGAAACTCAGATAGGAGTAATTCTTTTATTTTTGGTATTAAGTATTCGAATGTATAGATGTCAGTAAAACTAATACCACAATAAGTAACTTCAGGTATTCCCATTTTTCTACCTTTCAATTTTAATAACCATTTACGTATATTGCCATATCATCTCTTGAGAATTTGGGTTCTGTTATCTTTCCTAATTCTGAGATAACGTAATCTTTGAACTCATTCAGTGGGGTATTTGGATTTTTCATTCCAATCCCGATATAGACTTTTTTTACAAATACTTCAAAGTTTAAGTTTTTATGAGTTAAACTTATATAAGATAATTTTTTACGTGACTGAAAACGTATCCCACTTTTATATTCCGTCCTTGGAAGGAATGAGTCTAATCTAAGAAGATATAGTATATAAATAAAGTCACGTATTTCTTTATATTCGTTTATATTATCTATAACTACTCCCACTTTAGCATTATAACACCACATCTTTTAAAGACCCCCCCTTTTTTCTATGTAAAGAAAACCAAATGTCTTTTTACTTTAATTTTGATCTTAAATAATTCTTCAGTAACAATTCTTTCAAAGTCAAGAAGAGATTGATTATTTTTCATTTTATCTACATTGACTCCAATTTTTATATTCCTACTGAATATTATATAAGTTAACATTCCTTTAGTTATAACTATTTTATTGAGAGGAATAAGACCTCTTATTTCTTGATACTCCAATCCAAATCCTACTAATCGTGAGAACTTAGCTTCAAGTAAATCTTTTATTATAGGCAATAATTTCTTATAGCTATAAATATCATAAAAGTATACTCCACAGTAAACTTCTTTGGTTTTCTTCACTTTTCCCCCTTTTCTAAAATAGTCGACTGGTATATAAAATCATATCCTTCTTTTTAAATCCAGTAAAACCAAGATCTTTTAATTCTTTAATGACAAAGGATTTAAAGTCTTTTAGAGGAACATTGTTTCTTTCTACTTCAGTCCCTACGTAAAGTCTTTTTACATAAATCTCAAAGACTAAATTTTTATAAGGAGTTCGAATGTAATTAAATTTACTGCATTTTTCCACATATAAATTATTCTTATTGGCTATTCTATGTCGACTAATAGCTTTTTTATTAAGATATAAACAATATACAAATTCCCTTAGTTCTTTATGCTTAGATGCGTCTACTACTATTCCTACAAATAGTTTATCATTCCACATCTTTTTCCTCCCCTTTATATCCTTCACAGTTAACCGGTTTCTGAGGAATAAAACCCTCAGAAGTCCTTTTATCAATATACTCTTTTGCTTTCTTATTAAACTTCATACAATGATAACCTTCACCTCCGAAAGTTAGATATCTACATCTTTCTTTTTCAGAGTAAAGTTTACATATATTTTCTAGTTGCTCTTTTGGTAAAAGTGACATAATTGGACTCCTGAGGGCTTAAACTAACAATTGGTGGGGTTCTCTAAGGTGTTGGTAAACTTCTTGATCCTGGGTTTCTAAATGAATAAGATAATCTGTCTCGAAATGGGTTTCTCCGTATTCACGAAAAACTATATATTGATGGGTTTCTAATGAATATTGGTAAACTATATCGGTACGAGTTATTAGTAATTCTGATAAACTTAAAGAAGATGGGTTTCTTAATTCTAATGATAAACTCTTTCCTGGCGGATTTTTACTTTTGTTTGGAAAATGTTTTGGATTTGGGTTTCTATGGAATCGTGATAAATTATATGGGCGAAGGGTTTCTGTTATACCATGATAAACTTATACATTTAGGATTTCTGCGATGTAGAGGTAAACTAGCTCGGGGAGGATTTCTTCCTACCGCGGGTAAACTCATAATTAATGGGGTTCTAAATTAGAGTGGTAAACTTTTCTCATCTGAGTTAAGTTTGATTACTTGAAAAACTAGATTTTCATGGGTTACTAGCAGTACCTGATTACTATGTTCCAATGGGTTACTTAGAAATCAAGATAAACTTTCATTAATGGGGTTTCTATTTATATATGCTAAACTAATTATTTATGGGTTTCTCTCACGAGGGGTTTCTAATATCTCTTTAGAAAAACTCGCAGATTGTGGGGTTTTTGTCAATTATGATAATTTGTCCTTAAGAGGGTTTCTTGGATTTTTCGGAAAACTCAATACCATTGGGTTTATTTCGAATTATGAAAATCTATTACTAATCGGGTTAAATTCTTTGGATAGGATAACTAGTCCAATGAGGGTTTCTTTCCAATTATGGTAAACTATGCAGATTGTGGGTTTCTAATCTTTCCTGGTAAACTATGCAGATTGTGGGTTTCTTTTCAAATATGGTAAACTATTTTGTCATGGGTTTCTTACTCTTATCGGAAAACTAATCTCACATGGGTTTCTAGGATTTCCAGGTAAACTATTTTACTTAGGGTTCAGTTTTTAGTCTAGGAAAACTATATTTCTAAGACTTCTCCTTTAGCCAGATCACTGAGTAGTAAACTATTTTGTAATGGGTTTCTTCTCCTTTATGATAAAAACTTATCATATTTGGATTACTATGAAATAGTGAAAAACTGTTTACGAATGGGTTACTTGATATTTTAGATAATCTTTATAATTTTGGATTACTATTATTTATTGAAAAACTATTTAGGAGTGGGTTACTTGATATTCCAGATAATCTAAATTAACTAGGGTTTTATACGATGGTAATGAAAAATTTGCGATTTTAGGGTTTCTTAATATATAGGCTATTCGTCGACTATAATATAAAGGTCGTATAAATATCTCCAACTCAAACTATCATATATTTGGTTGAAGTTTATGCTATTCTTAGACTTTGCTAAATAAGCACAATAATAATGTGATACTTTACTAGTCAACATATATTTTCTCATAGTTTAACTAGATTCTCTTGGGTTAAAATATTAAATGGAGGTAGTCTAAATATCTCTTTGGTGTTTTATGATGTGCGTAAAGTTTTCTTACATAGATAGAGTATTTCTCAGAAGCGTCAACTTCATGCGATTTTAAGAAATATAATGAATGTTTATGATATGATAAATAATGAAGAAAAACTATATCGTACATTTCTTTTTCTCATTGGGTTTCTAGAAGTATTTAAAATAATCTTTATGTCAATGGGTTTCTCACACCTCCAGTAATTCTAGTTATAATACATCATTTATTTAGTTAACTAATATTAGGGGGGTTTCTAGGAAGTTTAGATATACATTACATTATTGTATTACTAAGAAATTATGGTAAACTCGTGGGTTTTCTGGGTTAAATAACTTGACTAGATACATTAAAAATTTTAGGGTTTCTTTTCTGCCAAGATAAACTAGTCCGAGTAAGGGTTACTATATATCTTGTGAAAAATAACTCACCTCCTTTAGGATTTCTAGATGTACATGATAAACTAATCTCCTCTGGGTTACTTAAAAGATGTGATAATCTCTATTAATTAGGGTTTCTACGAAGTAATGAAAAACTAGGTTGGTCGTGGGTTAAATATTTCCCAATGATAAACTGCATCAGTTTGGATTACTCTTGCAGCACGGGTAAACTCTTGCTTATTGGATTTCTCGGCTTCAAAGATAAACTTAAACGGAGTGGGTTAGTATAAATTAATTAGAAAAAATATCATCTTCTGGGTTTCTCCTGCCATAATGTTAAACTTTACTCTTTCGGAGTTACTATTCACAATGGGTTAACTTACACTCACTGGGTTACTTATACATAGTGGTTAACTTACACTCACTGGGTTACTTTATAGTTGTGGTAAACTTACGCTACATGGGTTACTCTGTACATATGGTAAACTCGATAATTAAGGGTTTCTAATCTAAAAAGATAAACTTATGTTTTAAAAGTTAAATCTAAATCAAAGGTTAAATTTTAAGTATGTGGGTTTCTTCTCCTTTATAATAAACTTTAACATATTGGGTTAAATTAGAGCCCATGGTAAACTTCAGATACAAGGCTAATGGGTTAACTTTCCCCCTTCTGGGTTACTAGCTTTATGTGGTTAACTTCTCCATCATGGATTACTGACTTTTAAAGATAAACTTCGGTATTTCGAGTTGAATATAAATATGAGGTAAACTCTCTCGTTCTGGGTTATTGACCTTCCAGAGTAAACTTTAGAATGCTGAGTTAAATAATCAATATCAGTGATAAACTATCTGTCCTTGGATTTCTTTGTAGAAATGATAAAATCTTTGATTCTGGATTTCTATGCCTTATAGATAAAAACTATATTTCTATGGGTTTCTGATTTTTTTAGATAAACTTTTTCTCCTCGGGTTACTTAAAAATGTAAGATAAATTTATTCTCTCTGGGTTATTTAAGTGATTTAGATAAACTCTTCCTCCTCGGGTTACTATAGCGTGATAGTAATCTTATCCAATTCGGGTTTCTTTGGAGGGTTGGAAATCTCTTGGCCTGTGAGTTAATTTTCCTTAGTGAAAAACTTAAAACCGGTGGGTTACTCGCCGTTTTTGTTAAATAAACTATAAAATAGTGTACTAATTTGTTCTAAAGGTAAACTTTAGGTGTCTGGGTTATTTGGTGTATATGATATATAAATTTATCAAATTTACCAGATTTGGGTTTCTTAATTTCAATGATAAACTCTATTAATTAGGGTTTCTACGAAGTTCTGGTAATCTCCTCCACCCGGGATTACTTACGACTTCAGGAAAAAACTCAATTATTCAAGGGTTAATTTCGCTATTCGATAAACTCAGCTGTTCAGGATTACTTGCGGTTTAAGATAAACTCATCGTATCTGGTTTGAGTCCTTTTTCTAGGAAAACTCTCTTTGAATGGGGTTAAATATATAATCTTGATAACTTTATATAATTGGGTTTCTTATCGCAATGGGTAATCTTCTATGAGAGAGGGTTAATAAGTAGTATTGAAAATTAACAACGCATTTTACTTGTGTATACATTAAGTCTATCAAAAGTAGAATGTATAAAACTTGAATATGAGTGAAACCAAGAATGGTGTTTCCATCCAGTCATAATTAAATATATTATGTACTCTTTTTCAAGACTCATAATAATTCCTTAAAGTTTAGATATATCAAGATGAATTTCTCCAAAATACATTGCTCGACATGAATAATACCAATTGTTCTTAAATCGGGATAAATAACCAATATAATAAATAATCATGTCCATTATATTATCTGATTCGGTTTGGGTTAGTTGATTTCCATAGAAAACTTAAAGTGACACCGTAGGGATTCGAACCCTAATGACCGACTAGAAAGGCCGGTATCCTAAACCATTAGATGACGGTGCCATAAAATAGTATGTTCTAAAAACTAGTAAAGTAAACTTTACTCTTTAAGGGTTACTTCCCCTAATCGGTAAACTTTCTTTTTCGGGGTTACTTCATTTTACGGGTAAACTTGCCTGTTTTGAGTTAATTAGGGATTGATGACAATCTTGTTTAACTAGAGTTAATTATAACTTATGAAAATTTTACGAAGTGTGGGTTACTTTCACTTTACGAAAATCTTATTACTCCTGAGTTAATGCTCATGAAGGGAAATCTAATTCTTTGAAGAAGAACTTGGATTTTCCTCTTCCTTGGTTTCATGAATGATTAAAGGTTCGCTTCCAGGATATTGATCTTGTATAAAAGATTTTACTCCACCAATCATTTTTTTCATATCGTCCCTAAATCCTTCACTTTTTTTAGTCCAAGGAAGACCTTCGGCTTTACATGATAGATATTCTCCAATATCATACATGCAGTCGACTTTTCGTCCTTCTTCGATTTTTTCCAAAAGAGTTTTAAATTGTTCTTCTGTAAAAACTCCTTCCTTATGTAGGTTGGTAACAAATTTTTGAACTATGTCGAAAGATGAATCACCGTGACTCCATTCATAATTATAAGAAAATCCTGGTCCTAAAGCAGACATATTTCCCATTTTTTCATTACATCCAAGATACCAAATAACTAAATCTCCAGGAATAAGATTCCCTGCCTCATCAAAGGCATGTCCACAATCGGATATAAGAAAATTAAATAATTGGTCTCCTGTGGTTTCTTGAGCAATCATATCTTGAGGAAATGTATCGGTATAGATTTTAGCATAAATATCTACAGATATCACTGTTTTATTGTTCATCAGAATCCTCCGAAAGTATACTTTTTGAGACAGTAAAGCGAGCTAATCCTTTAAGAGCAGGATTTTTTAGCATTTCTTCTAATTCCCTTTGTTTTTGCTCTTGCTCAGCAAGATATTTCTTTTTCTCCTCTTTGGTCATTTGTTGAAATAATCTTTCTTCTTCTTCCAGTTTTTCGGTAATGTCTTTCAGTAAATCGTCAAAACGCATAGCTTTAACTCTCTCGACCATTTTTTATACCTCATATTTATGGGTTAGTATAATATTATCTATTTCTACAAGGGTTACTAAGCATCATTGAAAAACTCTTTTAAGAAGGATTTCTACCTTTTAGTGATAAACTTTTTTACGGTGGATTACTTATCGAAATTGATACATTCACCTGGGAAAGGGTTACTTTATCCAATTGATAAACTAGATATGGGTGGGTTACTATTTATTCCTGATAAACTTCACTTTTCTGGGTTACTTATATTTGAAAGATAAACTAAACTATTATGGAGTTATAAAATAATTAGTTTTGGTTAACTTAGATCTTGTGAGTTAATTGGAGGCGATGGATAAACTTTTCCATATAGGATTTCTTTACTCAAATGATACTCTAAATAGAAGTGGGTTACTTTGCGTATAGGGAAAATCTACAGTTGAATGGGTTACTACCCGTTTTGGGAAAAATATTAACACTGTCCACCAGGGCCAGTTGCTTTATGTAATTCTTTTTCTGTCTTTTCCCACGCTTTTAAGTCAATCATATCAGTGACATCATACATTTGATCACTATACCAAACATAGCAATGCTTACATTTAGTACATACATTCACGCAGAGTGAATCAGTAGTGATATGCTGGGTTTTGTCTGCTTTAAGATAGGGCATAACAGATTCAAGATACCCAGCGTGACGAAAATGGACATTCCCACATTCTGGACATCGAAAAAGGAATAACTCTTCTGCAGTTATCTTTTTCGGTTTAACTTTGTCTTTAAAACAATTAGGTATACTTACTTCTTTCCCTTCTTCCTTTTTGTCCACCTTTAAACTCCTTTTTTAAAGTTATCTGTTATCTTTAGGGTTTCTGTCAATGATTGGAAATCTTCTCGTTCATGGTTTACTACGGAATCATGAAACTTTATTTTGTTATGGGTTACTACTTTCAATTGAAAAATTTGTTATAAATGAGTTTATTCACTCACTCAGAAATCTTCTCTTGTAAGGGCTAATACACATATCTATGGAAATAATGGATTATTTATTTTCAAAGAAAATCTATATTTCGTAGGGTTACTGTTCGTATAAGGAAATCTCTATAACTACGGATTAATGAACAAACAAGAAAAAATCTTTTTTTCCAGAGGGTTACTTTCCGTATAGGGAAAATCTGTATAACGATGGGTTAATGCACAAACAAGAAAAAATCTATTTTGCAGTGGGTTTCTTACTCATAGTGAAAAACTATTAACATACGGGTTAAGTTGTTATAATAAGGAAATCTTACATCCTTTGAATTTCTATTTTTCTGGGTTACTCGACATAGAAGAAAATTATAAAAATAGGAGGCTCTTTTGATATAAAATGATCCCGTTGTCTTAGGGAATACTACTTTCATACTAAAAGAGCCTCCACAGAAAGATAAAAAGTCATTAACTTTTTACCAAGGGGCCAAATTAAGATCTGCTATGTTTATACTGTTTTCTGTCTGCTGGTTGCTGATTTTGTGGTTTTTCAGCATTATTTAACTCAACAGTAATATCAAACATAACAGGGACTGGAAGTTGAGAAACCCAAATAGTACTTGGAATTAACTCGGTATAGACGAAATCTTTTCCTTCCAAAAGTTCATTAATCCTTTTATAAACTATTTCAGGAAGGTCTTTTGATTCCTGATATTTTCGAACTTTCGTCATCTCCTCTTTATCAACCTTGAGATACTTCCCTCCATCTGAGCAAACAGGTAAGCGGTATTCTTTTTCATCCATTCGGATTCGAACTTCTCCATATAAAGTCCCTGTTACTAAAATATCACGATGACTATTATCGTTTTTATCAACATTCAAAAAAAGATCACTCAAAGATAAAACTTCGATTGATTTAGTAGACATATATGTCCTCCTTCGTTACGAACACCTTGAATGTTATGAGTATTCTATGAGTATAGAATCAGTGAATGGTTTTAAATAATGATCAAAATACCATTCCTTATCTATATCGGTGATCTTTAGTAATCTTACAGTTCCTTCCTTTATATTGACGAAACCGTGTCTTACTAAACATACATCGTAAGATTTAGAGTCTTTTGTAGGAATACAAAAAACTCTGATTTTCTCACATTCAAAGAGTTCTTTCTTTATAAAATCTAACTTCTTAAATATTGCTATTTTACTTAAGAAGTTGATTTCTGCTAATTTTTGATAGAAATTATTTATGCCTTCATATCGTCTAGAAATTCCTTTAACTAAAACCTCGTCTGAACCACTTTTAATAGCTAAATAGAAATCTCTTCCTGGAGATATTATCAAATCTCGGTATTTAGTACATTTCATTATATCAATCACAGTTCCGAGTTTTCTAGTAACTATAAAACCATCAAATTGTCTTGTTATTAACTCCTCCTCTTTTTTAACATTATTTTGAGTTAAACACTGGTCAATTATATTTATAACCATTGATCTAAGAATCTTAGTCAAATTGGGGTTTTCCCTCTGTAAAAGTCCTATAGCAATGTTTCTTTGTTCCTTTTCCAATGGGATATTACTTACATCATAACCTAAAGATATAAGCATATTGTAATTACATTTCTCTATATCATAATTGTATACATCCTTTAAGCAAAGTTTACAGTTTTTATTTATTTCCATCATTTTGACTTTCTAGCTCTAAAAAGCTGGAAAACACAAATAATTACTCTATCAAACCATTCTTTATATGCATAAAACCGCATTTCGTTTTTACGAATAGCTAAATGTAAACAATAGGGGAGATATTTATCTATACATTCAGTTAATGCTAAGTCTAAATGATAAGAGTTAAAATAGTCAAGTCTCTGATTACTGAACCTATCTATCCATTGGTCAAAAGATTTAAATCTCCCTACTGATTTAAAGTAATATAGATAATTATAATAGCTCCTATCAGCTAAGTTTTTTGTTTGGTTCAATGAAACACTCCTATTAAAATAAAGTAATGGGATACCCACTAATCAAAACTTACGAAAAGTGAGTATCCCATTGGAGGAACATCTATAGAATTATTATTTACGAAAGTTTACTGAAACATAAAAGCGATGGCATCGTCGATTTGATATAGATGAGCTATATCAAAGATTCCTTCTTGTTTTTTCAATAGAAAGGAAATTACATCTTTGCAACTTCTCAGGTCTTTGGATTGACTGGACAACTGAGAATACTTTTTGATGATCAAATCTTCCAATGGTGCCGGATCATCTAATCCAGACAATAATGTGGGAGAATCCATACTTTTGCAAAGATCCAAGGAAATACTCATATTATCTCCAAACTCCGCTTTATTAAATTTTGCCGTATTCACAGGAATATAAACTTGACCTTCACTATCAGGAATGACACTAGCGGAGTCAACGGGAATACAAACCGTTGCCATTATTGTAGGAAGACGAACTATGGTTGATTTTTGGGGAAGAGCATGATAGATTTTGAGAACTCTATCTTCAAGACCATAAATGATAGCAATTCCGGTTGGGAAAATCTTTACATCAATGGGGGAAAGATTTGGAATGAATAGAAGAGTTGGTTTGCTCAGGATATTTATTTCTCTTCTATCTTCTCCATCATTGGTTTTTCCACCTCTTAAAGCAGGGGTGGTGACGACCACATAATCACTTGGCTCAATACCCTGTAATTTCAACCCAACTGTAAAGATTTTTGAGGATTTTGCAACTGAATCTTTATAACTACACCACCAATCGTAAAGGTTGGTAAGTTGGATTGAAGTTAAGGATGGATTAGGTTCTTTTCCTGTTCCATTTCCTGGGGGTGTAAAAATCTTTGGTTCAAGAATGCTTGTTTCGATGGTTTCTGCTTCAGTTTCCTGAACTTTTTCATTTTCTACTAAATCATTAATATTAACATTATTATCCATTAGTTTTTTTCTCCTTTAAGTTTGACTTTTCTCTCCCTTTTTATTACTTTTTTTATTAATTTATCATATCTCACCCCCTTCTTATATATATTTATGTATTAGTCCGAAAGGACTTTCGATTTTTTAGTTTAGAATCTAGATTCTAAGATCCGCTCAACTTTTCTCAACCATTTCAAATAATTATCTATTCTTGTTATTATTATATTATAATCAGTCCCATTTGTACTGGGGTATGGGCATCTTTCTCCTACTTCTAATTTCGCTAAACATTTTTCACAGAAATAACTCCCTCCACAATGTTTCATAGCATGTTCGCAAAGAGGAGATAAACGATGTCCATAACGAATTCTAAAAATTTCAGTCCTTAGTTTACCTTTTTTATTTCTTGAAACTTCCCGTACTAAAATCTTATCGTTAGTGTCAAATCTGAATTGACCAACTTTTTGTGGTCCAAGAAGGTCTTTAGCAATACTTTTATTGACTTCCCAAAATTTCCTAGTTTTTCTGATTAAATCTAGAGTTTTTTGTATGGCGGTATACTTTTCAGAAATCATGGATTCTGTCAACTCTACCTGCTTTTTAGTTGGAACTCTATACATTTAGTCTTCCTTTTCTCTGGTGAAGTAGAGAAAGCGGGAAGGGAAAATAATCTCCCTCCCCCTTTTCTCTCTAAAAATTAGGATTGAGTCAGACTATCTCTTAGGTCTGGCCTTATCTATACGTAGGGACCTTCCTAAAAATTTCACTCCATTTAAATCTTTAATGACTTTATCAGCTTCTTCTGGAGTGGAAAATTCTATAAAACCAAATCCTTTATCACTAAAAAGATTAACGGATTTAACGGTATATTCCGAAAGTAAATCCTGGATATCGGCCTCTTTAGTTTCATAGTTAAGGTTACCAATATAGACTTTTGAATCCTGAGACATTATAGAAACTCCTTTTACTTAAAAATGGTTAGAAATTTAGGAGAGAATGACTCCTAAAGTCTCTGCCAACATTTTAAGTATGTTCAGAGTTTTCTCCGGGTCATCTCCAAGATACGATTTCAAATCTTTAACTAATGAACGAATTTTGGTCTTTTTCTCATTATTAGACCTAATCCAATCTTTATCCACCTTTTTCATATAACCCATTAATTGAGTATAGAAAAAGATTGAAGATGACTCGGTAAAAATATCCACTCCCTGAGGAATACTCATATCAAATACCTGCTCAATCTCTTCTTTAGTCCGATCAGGAAAATCTCCCTCGGTCGGTTTGAGTGGAGCAGGTAATGGTTTTCCTTTTTCTGGAGGTCCAATCTTTCCTTTTCCTTGATAATCTCTCTTATAGATTGCTATGGATTTTTCAAGGTCAATGGGACTAAATACACCCTTAACTATATACTGGAAAGATTTCGGCTTGTCGGGATTCTCTCGTTTTATAAATTTATGAAAACAAGGAGAATCTTTAACTTCAGAAAGAGCAATTAAAGCCCTACAGATTAAAAAAATCGGACTTACTGAACACCCAATGTCCTTAGCAATCTCTTTTGGAGTAGTTGCTTTATTGAGGTTCTTTCTTGACCATATTACAAAAGCTTGATTAATACTCACACCAGCGTAATCACCTGTTTTAGGTTTTGGTGCACCAGACATTCTTTTACTCCTTTCATCCCTCCCCTCTTTTTCATCTCCGACCCTAAACATAATATGAGGTCTATACCACTTATTTCTAGGGTTATGCTTTTCCTCAATCGCTTTCAACTTTTGTTCCAGAGAAAGAAGGGATACCTTTTCTTCCTCATTTAAATCTCTTGAGCCTAATTTCTTTTTCAGATAATTTGCCTCAAAAGTATCTAAACTGAGTCCACACAATGCGATATCAACCTCATCGAATTTCTTTCCCAAAGACAAACGATAAAGTTTAACATCACCGTCTCTATAAACTTCCAAAAGCCCAACTTTCTCTAACTTCAGAAGCGCTAATGAAACTTTACTCCTTATTTCCTGGAGTGAGAATTGCTCCCAATCCCCTACATTAATCAAAAGAGTAATCGACCTTAAATCAAAAGGTGAAAGGTTTCGACTTGAAAAGAAAACACAAATCTTTGCTATAGATCTCTCAAAACCAGTAACTTGTCCAGGAAAACTAGTACTTTCTTTTTCCGGAACATGCAAACCTAGTTTACTAATGATTGGAGATTTCCTTCTTTTAACCTCAGAATGTATAACTCCAGGTAAATCTGAGGCAAACTTCTTTTTTTGATACTCATTAACAGAAAGAACCTCGCCTTCTCCTGTGGTTATAGTTACATCTTTTAAATCTCCCATTTCTCGTACCCCTTAGAAAAAAGATTACTTAGCAAAATATCAAGTTATCATTAATAAGCATACCTCCTTCTTTACTTCTTAGTAAAACCATTAGAATTAGGTAAAATCGAATGGACAATTAGATGGATTTTTACTCAATAAATTCCTTGCTTTTAAAAACGGGGGAGCATTTTTCCAAACTTCAACCATACTTCTTTTACTTATATCAACTCCCCACTCATCGTGATCAGCAAATGAACAAGGCATAAATTTCAAGTCTGGACTTATATAAGCAGACTTCCTTCCTGCTTCACAAGTGTCTAAAAAAACTTGCTCTTTCTTAGTAAAATTTAACTTTAAAGACATAATTTTATTTACTAAACATGAGTCCATTCCCAACTTAAAAGGACTCTTAGATTCTCTCAAACCAGCAAGGAAAAGTTTTATCTTATCATCACTTGGAACTAGGTGAATAAGATTTTTTCCTCTTCCTTGGGGTTTGAAAAGAAGAAAAATAACTGCGTTAAGTTTATCTCGGTTAACTTTTTTATTCCAGACGTCTTCACCTTTAGCAATTTGTATACACTTGTCAACTGATTCTGAAGTTACTACTATATGTATATTAGTTTTCATTTCATATGACTGAAGTAACTTAATTGCTTCAAAAGTGAAATCTTTACTATAATCAGAAACCGCTACCGCTCCACAAAATTCCTTCGCAATCTCAACTTTTTCCTTAGTTAATTTTCTCCCGCTTGTAGTGAAATTAGGAACTACTTCGTTTTCCCTACAATAAGAAACTATTTCTTTATAATGTTCATGGAGTTCTGGATCTCCCCTCCCTCCAAGAGCACATTGGTTTACGAGTTTTTTAGTCTCATTTATAATTCTTTTAAAACCATCCAAAGTCATATTTGGTTGGTCTTTATCTCCTTGATAACATATAGAGCATTTATTTTCACAATGACCCATTATTCCAATATCTAGCATACATGGAAAATAGAGACTAAATGGGTCTTCATGACCATTTATTCCTGAAGTTATTTCCATCCCAGTTTCAGTATCGAATAGAATGATATAGTTTTTATTTGCTATAGTTTTTATCATTTTATTTTTCATTTCCTTTCTATGTTTGTACTGAAAAAAATCTGTTGGTGTCTACTACGTAAGCCAAAGCACATAGTATTTTGATGTCTTTTACTTCAGGAACATCATCTAATTCGTCCATTACTTTTTTAGCATGGATAAATTTAATATACATAGGCATATGTTTAAAAACCATATCTGATTCCTCATCATCTTCAACTCTAACATCTTCATTGATTTCAAAATAGTCTTGAATCCCCCTACTATATAAATCAATTATGACTTTTTTGGCTTTAAGAGTTGGTGGAGTTTGTATGCCTTTTTCCATACATAACTCTGATATTAGATTTATAAAACCTTTTTCATCTTTTATGTTATCAGAGCATTTTATAAAAACTCTATATGTCAAGATGGTTGCCACTTTATTTTTCCCCCTCTTCTTGAATTGCTAAACTGATGTCTTTAATAGATTTTACCTCTCCAAGTCTCCCCAAAGTCTTCATTGATATTAAAAGGCTCATATAAGGAGGAGTTCTATCAATGTCCAATTCCTCCATTTCAATTTCTTCTCTCACTTGGAAGGTATTTGGCTTATGTTCTTTTGAGATGGTAACTGTCCTATGGTGACTTATTTCTCTATTAAAAGTTTTACAAATATCAAGGAATAAAGTAGTAAAATCTTGCCATGATAGATCATCTTTAGTTTTCACATTCAGAACATATTTATACCTCATTCTTTTTTTAACCTCCTTCTATTTAAGGTTATGGTTATGGATATAGGTAGAGATGGGGGAGTAAATCCATTAGGATTTTTAAACTCCCCCACTTTACCCTGTTTAAAAATTTATGGAGTTGTACTCAAAGAGAGGAATAATCGCATAAACCTCTCCTCAAGATTTGAGACTTTATAATAGGTAAAGATGGGAGAATACCTATCAACGTAATATTCTCCCACTTTAACCTAGCCAGAGTAAGAAAACCCAAAACAATATAACTAAACCCATATCATGGAAGGTGATAAGAAATGATACTTCCTGACATGATAAAGTGACCAATAATGAATATTAGTCAGTAAGGGAAGAGAAACCCCCTGGCATATTTCTCTCCGAATAATCCAGGAACCCAACCTGGATTATTTTCGTAGAAAAAATAGATAAATAAAAAATTCCTTACAATAAAGTGACAAACCTTTTCTTAATAACCGTTAATTAATATATATAGTATGTTAAAACTTTTCCAATTAGGAAGCGGGATCTACAAGTTCAAAATCGGTTCCCACCAAGTCTACGGCATCACTCGTCCACTCCCAAAAAGTCATTTTATCTCCGCCTTCCTCCTTGGACTCATCTTCGTTGAAGTTTACATAACCTGACTCGTGGGCCTTTAAAAGCAAGTCTTTTGTTTCGGCGAAAAGAGGATGAATTTCTTCATCAAAACCTTCCAACGTTTCTATATCTTCGAGTTCAGAAATCTCAGTTAAATTATCATTCAACTTCTTTAACTCCTCTTTTGACATCCTTTCCATTGTTTCCACTGACATAAAATACTCCTTTCTTAACTTTTCAAAACCATAAAATAAGTCACTTTATTGTAAGCTATCCAGTATTGACTTCAGTTGAATGACATTCCAGTGTTCCTTCAAACGGGGTATGTAAAAATAACTCAGCGGTTTTCTTTTTAAATTCACCAAAGGTTTCGTCTTCTCTCATATTCCAAGGAGATCTTCCAATAAATACCGAACTCATTCCCCCCGAAACTATACAATCAAAACCTAAAGTGTTACAATAATTATGTAAAGCCATTTCAGAAAGTTCATAATCTTTACAAAATTCAGAAAACCCTTTGAATTTAATAAGATACCCCTCTCCTTCAATGCGTACTCTAAAAGCAATAGAATATAAATATATGAATTTCATTATCTCAGAATTCTCAAATATTTTCTCATCTGCGATAACCATACCATAAGCGCAAAAAACTTCAGTTGAACTATTTGTTATAAAAGAAACTTTTACAAACATTTTAATACTCCACTCTTTCGTCTATAGCATATGGTTTTACAGTTATTCCTAAGAGACTTTTTAACTTTTTCTGGACTTTATCTCTAAATTCTACTCCCGTTTCATCATTCCCTATTTTAAAAGGATTCATCCCAATAAAGATCTCTCCATAAGTATTTACGATACTTTCCATCCCAAAAATAGCACGAATCATCGATTCTGTTGAATTTATAAGTACTGAATTATGACCTTTAGTATTATCTAAAAGATCATTCATAGAAACAAAATCAGAACCTTTCCATGATCCATCGGTCTGAGGAAATTTTCCTACTTCCCGATATGGAGAGCATAAATAATACACATATACTAAGATATGGATATTATTCATTAGTAAGAAGTTACTAAATTTTACTTCAATACCATATACACAAAAGTTAGTGGAAGAACTATTAGTTACAAAATCAAGTTTAGTTTTCATAATAACTCACCAATTCACCGATCTCTTTAAACTCGAAATCAGAATTTAACACTTCTTTTATTGAATCATAAACTCTTAACCGAAATTCCTTTCCTGTTTCATTATCCCCAATATCGAATGGACTCACTCCTATATAAACCATCATATTACTATACTCTGAAAAAAGATCATATTTAAGTTTTAGAAGCGACTTTATTCCAATCACCATATTTCTCCTATTTGTAGGACATGTGAAAGTTTCTTTAGAAGGAAAGTCGACTCCTGTTCTCCTAGAAGTATAAGAAAAACGAAAATCTCTTAGAGGAATGAGAGGATTTACTATATAAGAAATATAAACAAAATCGTCCATATTTTCTATTTCTAAAAACTTTTGAATATCTATTTTAGTTCCAAGAATAATAACAGCTTTCATTTCGTCGATGGTAATCCTCCTTTATTTAATATCGAACAACTTCTTCAACTGCTCTTGGATGATAATCCCCAAAACCTATATCTTTCAAATCATCTCTAACATCACATTGAAATTCTCCGAGAGTTTGTGTTTTACACATAGACCAAGGAGATCTTCCTATAGCAATATAAACTGCTGCAGGTTCTTCTCCATACATTTCCCATAAAAAATGATTAATAACGGCATAATAACGAATAGTTTGAAAAAGATAACTTTCATATTCTTCAACGAATCTTTCTTTAGTAACAGGAAAATCAAATTCCAAAAGTCGATCATTACAGTAATCAGAAACTTCCCTCCAATAAGCAATTAAAACTAAATATAAGTATTTAATTAATTTTGAATTTTCAACTAAATCTGTTAATTCTATATCCACCCCGTAAACACAGAATGCTTCGCTAGAACTATTTGTTATAAAATCAAGTTTTATTTTCATTTTACCTCACCTGTTTGGTCAAGTAAATTGAGTATTTGTCCACCGACTTCTTCTAATTTATGACCAACTTCGGCAGGGATCTTTTTAAATTGTGCTGCTCGGGTATAAGCATTTACGATATGAAACATTGAATCGCCTTGCTCGATTATCCAACCCCATTTTACTGCGTCTCTCTCGAGTTTACTCAACTGAAATCTTTTATTAAATGATTCTATAGTTACTTGGGGGTCATGAATTTTAACATTAGTTGCTTTCTCTAAAAGTTCTTTTTCCGATAACCAACGTCCAGACAATTCTTTTGCTATCTCAGGAAATTGAGCTAATATAACTTCTGGCTCAGTTATATGTTTAAATGATTTAGTTAGTCTTTGTTTTGATATCATTCCATTAGTACATGAGAGTCTGTATACTAAAACTGACATTCCGATTTTAGTCAATCCTACTTCTGAGTTAAAAAATGACATTCCCCCCATCATTCGATCACCAGAGATTGAAAAAGTCTGCTGATCATTTGGGATATTAATTTGGAGGAAATTTTCATTTTGGAAACACTTAACCTGAGTACTTGGAGGAATACCTAATTTTTTCTCAACAGCGTCTAAAAGCATATCGTCATTAGTTGGTTTATAGGTGGGAGTAAAGATCGCTCGGACTTTATCACCATTAAACCTAACTAATAACTTCTCATTCTTTTCTTTTTCAATCCAATAATTTAGGTTTCTTGCTTGTAACTCAGGTGGGCATTTTCGGAGATATTGTAATGGGGTTCCTGTTCTATAGCATGCTGAGGATTGAGCAATCTGAGTCATTTGAAATACTTTATCGCCCATTCTAACTGCCTCTAAAGACATAAATTGGATGGATTTTACTTCTATTTGCTCATCCACAAAATTCTTACTAATTCTTGCATAATTTTCACGAACATTCTCTAACGATGTAATATAAGATTGTCTATCAGACATGATAATATCTCCTTTTTTTAAAGGGGGAAATCATAAAAAATTTCCCCCTTTTGTTAAATGTTAAAGTTTAAAAGATTCTATCTCTTCATCTAATTTACCATTTCTATGTAAGTAATAAGTATAACGAAATCCATTCTTGAATTTACAATGATAACTTTCAGGAGTAACTGAGAGAGAAACTCCAAATTTTTTATGTAATTTAGATAGAACGTTTGAATATGGTGCTAAAGAAAAACACTGTTCCATAGTTTGTACTAATTTCTTTTCTTTTTTTGAAATAGGTTCATATATAAGATTGTAATAACCATCAGAAGGCAACTTTGTCTTTCCAAATTCTAACCATCTCAAAAAAGGAACTCTATTATCCTTTATTATCTTTTCTGAAGTCCATGTCAATGTTTGGTATGTCAAGTCAATTATTGAATCTTCTTGGATAATAAAAGAATTAGTACAAATAGGATTTTCATCTATATTAAAATAGATGGTATTTAATCTTAGACCTTCATTATACTCCTCAGGTATTATAGAAAGAAGTTTTACTTTTTCTTCAAAAAGAAAACTAATTCTTTCTAGACCTTTTTCCGTCTCTACAAGTCTTTCTTCGAGTAACTTTTCAGCTTTATAATAACAATATCTTCCTCCAATAAATCCTCCCACACCTACTAAGACAATAATTATTAACGTTGCTATGCTGATTAGACCTTTACTTCCTAATGCTTTTAGGTTTTGAAGCAATTGATTTCCTCCCTCTTTGTTTCTGAGCAAACTTTTCAGAAACGGTTATAGATTTTTGGTAAAATCTATAAAGGAGGGACACTCCAAACTTTCCAACTGTGGGTTGAAAAAGAACTAACCTATTCCATTTTTTTCTTCCTTTGGGGAATCTAAAATCTCTTTCCCAAGAAGAGTTTTTAATCCAAGAGGGAAATAACTCAACTCCATTTGAAAATCCATATTTAGAAAAAGCCAACTCAGTTGCTCTAGTATGAAAACGAACTTTTGGTAATAACTTCCTTTCTATTTTCCTCTTATCTTTAAATAACCTTCGTAATTCATCAGAGTGTAATCTACATGGAACAAAAGTAGACTCACTTTCAGGGAAGTCAATAATAGATTCAAAAACGTCAAGTTTTACCTGAGTACCTGATTCCTTAGTTCTTTTAGGTAGTTCTCTTTTTTCCCCAGGCGGTAAACGTATACCCTTTTTAATTAATCGTGAAATCTCATTCTTATAAAACTCTTTTTGCTCTTCAAGTCTAACTTCAGCTCGTTTCAATAGGAAATAAGGCATGCCATAAAACGACGTCCATCGACCAGGAGCAACAAAGAATTTAAATATAATACTATTATTTGATAATATATTTGATTTTATAATAAATTCATTTTCCGCTGCAGAAGGAATAATTTGAATGGTACTCCAACCTTTATAAAAATCACCGTTAGCATCAAGAATTGAGTAAACACGAAAATCGCCAACGTCTTCAGAGGAGATAACATTCGCATCCATAATTCTTATGGAAAATCCAAAAGTCACTTTATTGGACAAAACAGCAAGAACTTTTCCATGCCTATTTTCGGAGGAAACAACCATTTGACCTTCTTTATGGCATTTAGGAGTAAAAGTTTCATATTGCGGGATATTTATTACAGCATTTCTCTCAGCTAACTCAGATAAAAAACATGCTAAATCCAAATCAGTAAACTGTAATATCCCATCGTGAGTATAAGCAGGTCCAGGTTTTCGGGAAAATAAATCAAATTTCCAATCCTCCAATAATCTTTCTACTACTGGGATTGGGTCTATTTTTCGATCCTGGAGTAAAAGAAAATCTTCATCTTTCAATATGTTTGTTAAACTTTTAGCTACCTTTTTCATTGGTTTTTCCTCTCTCTCTTTTATTCTTCTTCGTCAGGATTTCCAGAGTATTCCAATATAAACAATGGAGAAAGCTCAAAATTTCCATCTTCCTCTTTATCCAAATCGTATAACTCTAGAACTTCTTTTTGTTTGTCTTCTTTCAAATCTTTAAAGTAAACTTCTAAGGTTTTTGTTTCCACAAAATATCTCCTCTTTTAAAATTTTATTAGTTAAAAAATTTATACTCTCATACAACATCCCCCCTTCCAAAAATTAAGAAAAAATAAATTGACTAAAATGCACGAACAACTCCTGATTACTTTATCCGAAAATTAATATATATAGTTAGCTATACCAAGAAATAATCAGGACTAAGTCCGCCAGGAACTCCTTTTGAAAGAATACAAACCGCTTCATGTGTATGGATAGACTCAAAGTGTTCACATTTAAGAAGCCAATCACAAATCCTATCATTTCTATCCAATTTGTCAGCTATTTCTCTAGCTGCATCTTCTACAAACATTGGATATTTAGCCGCCCGGATTGCTAAGAATTGCTCATCCTTTCGTTTAATAATAGGATATGGAATATTTACAACAGCTTTCTCTACATCCCATATTACATTCTCTAACCATACATTTCTTGGAGGAATAGTTTGAACAGTTACGGTTGCTAAACTTCTTTGAGCATGAGGAAATCCTTTTACATTGTCATTCTTTAAAGCATATTCACTTAATTCTGCTGAACATGGACAATAAGAAGCATAAGGAACTTTTACTATTTGAAAAAAGTGATATCCGAAAGAACCGAGTCTTCCCTCAAAAGTACAATTATAAAACTCAGGAAATTTTTGCCAGGTTTCTGGGGATTCTTTTACTATTGAGATATCAAAATTAAATTTAGCATAAGCACAATTACATATAATTCCAATATCTTTTATTACTGCTTCTAACATTTCTTTTATTGAATTATTATTTAAATTAGTATGTCTCCATCGATCCAGACATCTCACAAATCTTGACATACTTACACCTTTTACATCTTTTTCTAAATCAGTAAAAATATCTACTTTTGCTTTAACTTCATATGCATCTTTGCCATTTACTCCTGACTGAATACTTAATGGAACGGAAACATTCTGAACACCTACTCTATGTAAATGTCTTGGACAATTGGGCCTCATATCTTGTTGGACATCTGGGAGATTCAATTACTTCCACCTCCTTTCTTTTTAGAAACCTTATTGCTAAATAAAGGAGGTCTTTCTAGTCCAACAAATAATGTCTTACCTGTAGCAGTTTCTAACATTTTGATAAAGTTAGGAAATTTAAGTACTATAGCACTGGGTTTTTGCTTAAAATATACTTCTAGGGATTGTTCTATATCTTTTGTGTCCATTCGAGACATAGCAGACCTTACTAAATCATATATATCCTTAACTATCTCAGTTTTCAAAACATGGGGACTTCCCGAGATTGCCATAAGGAATGGATAACATTCAGTTAATGGTATTTCTAAAGTCAATTCATCGTTTTCCAACGTTTGATCTCCTTACTCCTATCTGGGTAAAATAGGCATCCATGAGTTTAACAGATTCTGCTTTCTCACAAAAATCCTCTTCTTTTGTGAGATAAGATAACTTTTCACTAGTTATAATTTCGTTGATATGTTTATTTTTCCTATCAATACAGTCGCTTTTAGTAGTAGCAAATTCATCTAAATTCTTTTCACCTTCCATTGCTATAATCGCCTGGTTTTCCATTTCTCCTAATCTTTGACCACCTTTTGACTTTTTCCCTGAAAGTGGTTGCAATGTTCTTCTATTATATAATCCTATTCCTCTAGCAGATATTTTTTCTTCTGCTATATGGATCATTTTAAAGAAGTAATTATAACCAACTGCTATTTCATTTTGAAAGTGAATATTCCCAACTGGATCAAAGGTGGGAAAAGAATACTCAGTATTAGTATACTTTAAGGCTTCTTTTAATGCTTCTTCGTTACATGATTTAAATGGTGCTTGAATTATTGTCAAATCCAGTATGAATTGTTTGTCTACAATAATAGGATCAATAATTTCAACCATTTGCTTGTAATACCATCTATCATCTGTTTGGTCAATAATTTTAATATAATCCAGTAAATATTTCTTCATGTTTTCCTGAGTCTCGCCATTAGAAAGAAGATCAAGCATAGTCTTTTTCAAATCATGTAGAGACATGGATAGATGTAATTCAAATAACTGACCAATATTCATTCTAGAGATAACACCCATTGGATTCATTATTATATCAACTCGTCTTCCATCAGGTAAATAAGGCATTCTCTCTTCAGGTATTATTCGTGATATTACTCCTTTATTTCCATGTCTATTCCCTACTTTATCTCCCACTCTAATTGGTCGTAAATAATAACCTGCCATTTCTACATAGATTCCCGGAAACTCTTCACCTTTAATCTTATATTTACTAGTAGTAAACTTATTTAAATTATACGACTTTATGATTTTGAATGCTTCTTTTTTTCCTAGAAGGTCTATAAAAAAGTTCTGTAATTTTACTTCTTCGTCTTTTTGCTTAGCTACTTCTTCTTCTACCCATTCCCTGTATTCTGGGATATCAGTAAAATAACCATTAACATAAAGACTTCTTTCAAAAACTGTAGTTGTTTTATGAACTATTAATTCACTAACATCTTCAAATATCTTATAACCCTCCATACTTGATAAATCTTTCATTTTTGCATATGGATGACCAATTTTTATGGATTCATATAAGTCGGGTAGGAATTTTAATGGTTCCCCATACTTATTTAATGAAAGTAAAACCTTATCTGGAGGAATCATAAATGACATATCGTTATAATGAACTGAAGTAAAAACTCCTTCTTTTACTAATCTTTCTGATATTACTATTCCGTCTTCATAATTAAAACCATAATAAGTAATAAAAGCAGTTAAAAGATTCTTTCCAAATCTTGTGGCACCATTTTTCATATACTGACTTTCTGCTAGAATATCTCCCTTTTTAAATGAATCTCCTATTTTTACATAAACTCTCATAATATCAATGTTGTCAGTATAAGTATTTCTGGGACCAATCCAAAATACTTTAACCTCTTTATTAGTAGAGTATTGAACTATTAAAATTTTACCATTACAAAATAATACATCTCCATCATGCTCAGCAACACAACAAAAAGAAGTATATCTACTATAAAGATGTTCGCATCCTGATTGAACATATGGTTCATCAAATTTTTGGAGCATAATGGCTTGCCTCATTTGACTAGCCGCCATTTGTAATCTGGTTTGATCGTCATGCTCTAAAAATGGAATCATTGAGATTGCTACTGAAGTTGGAGATTCTATAATTCTTTCTTTAGTAAATTTAAAATTCTCATCTAGCTTTGAATTTACTAAAAGTGATTGTTGAACTCCACAATTTTCTCTATCGGGTGTGTCTACTGGGCAAATTCTTCCAAACATACTTTCTGAGATATCTCTCAGATATGCTGGGACATTTTCCTTATTAAATCCTCCGGGGCCTACAAGTGTACATCTGGAAAGTTTAGTTAACTCTTCTATTGGATTAATGGCGAAATCAAATTGAACTATGTCAGAAACATTACAATTATTAACAATTTGAGCAGAGTTAACATTAAATTTGGGTTTGGTCATTCGTAAGTTCGTAACACATAAATCATAAATTACCTTTGCTATTCTGGATGTAACTATGTATTCAAAACATCTTATTCTTTTATTTATCAAGTCAGTATCATCTAACCTTTTAGACCTTATAGCCTTTCCGATTTCCAATACTACGTCAGTACTACCTAAAAGTCTGGCTGACATAATATCACATTTAAGTAAGATTTTCAAAGCATATATTGCTGTTTCTCCCTTACTCTTTTGAAAACTCTCAGAGAAAGGTTTTCCTACAATTCTTACATACTCCTCTTGAGTCAGACCTCTATTCATATTTGCGGTTAAATCAAGTGACCATTTATAAGGTCTTCCTGCTGGAAAACTAAATTCCAATTCTTCTTTAAATATCTCTTCTATTTCTTGTTTAGTATAGTAAGCAAAAACTATGTCAGCTAAATTAAATGATTTCCCCATAAAGAACATATGCATATATGGAGAATTATCATTTTCTCTTATAGAAATAGAAGAAATAGAAGTTCTTATCTTTATCATCTTTCGGTAAATTAAAGGAATATCAAATAATTGAAATAAAGGAACTTTTCTTTTTCCATTGATAAAGATATAATTATCGTTAATTAACTGAGGGATAGCCATACTTAAGTCTATTAGTTTTCCATTCTTCTCCAATCGAATTATGAATAAATGTTTTAAAGTATAAGCCAATTCCGATGCAACACTTTTACTTTCTTTTATGCCAAATTCTTTAATCTCAAATCCTGCCTCTTCCGCTACCTCTAAAATCTTTCTCGCATCAGTTTCTAGTCTTTCATAATCCTTTTTCCTAATAAGAAAACTATTACATTCTAAATCAGGTTTGTAATAAGGATTTATCACTCTTGTCATCATCGCCTATTCTCTCCCCTCCCATTATTCTGTCAAGAACACCAGTATATTTTCCTTCATTAAATAAACCTCTAACCATATGAAACTTAGGTCGGTTAAAAGCAAAACCTAAAATCCAACTTTCCTGAGAAGGAACATTAAGAACACTTTTAAACTGAGGAGCTTTTCTACTTCTATTTTCGACCAATCTCCATTTCTCATCACCATACCACATTAATTGAGAAACCACACATTCAAAATGTACTAAGTGGATTTTTCGATTCATATTGTATAAATCAAATAAGTTTCTAGTTAGGTTTTCACAATTAGTTCCCTCTGGAAATTTGTGGAGGAGACTTGAAATTTGGCTTAAATCCCCGATGATATCACATTGAATCATTTTTTTCTGCTCTTTTCCCACTTTAGCAACACCGCTTGTATGGAATGTCCTAAGTACTAACTGGGTATTACATTCTCCTAAGGATTGAGCAGCTATGATTCCAACGTATTTAGAATTTACATATTTATAAAGATTACCATAACATTTTCTACATAAAGTTTCTCCCAAGCAATATATTGGACTTCTTATTTTAATTTTCGAACCAATGAGAGATTCGTAATTCTCTGGAGTAATTTCATGAAGTTCTTTATCTTCTCCCAAATAGTATCGAAACAATAAACATTGAGCAATTCTTTCATTATCAACATCTACTTCTAAATAATCTGTACTTCCGCAATCTTCTTCTTTTCCTAAAGTTAGATTGACACAAGTAAATATAAGTTTTCTACTTAAATAACCCGATTCTCCCGTATTTACAGCAACATCCAAAAGCCCTTTTCTACAACCATAAGATGATAAAAAGAATTCTCTTGGTGTGAGTCCATCAAGAAGAGAATGTTTAATTGGTTCCAAGTGAATATTTCCCCTAAAATCAGAAACAAATCCCCGAGCCATAACTACTTGTTTTACTTGATCCCAACTTCCTCTTGCTCCAGAGTCTACTATATAAGAGTAAGTAAATGCTTTTTTCAAGATTTTCTTAATTTTATCATCAGCAAAACTTTGAAGCATTTCTACTGGTTTCTTAGAATCTGAGAAAATCTCATTTATTATCTCATTTTTATTTGGAATCATCATTTTGTCCAAAGACATTGTAACTCCAAATGAAGTAGAGAATTTAAAACCTAATTTTTTAACTTCATCTAATACCCTCCTTATTTCTTCTTCAGAATAATTATTTTTTATTTCAGTTAATATCTGAATAAGTTCTTTGGATCCAACTTGGTAATCAATAAATCTGAAATCTTTTGGTAAAACAGAATTAAATAAAACTAAACCTTTTGAGTATTCTCCATCATTATGTTTTACTAATTCGTCATATCCATTTATTTTCCCCCCAGTTAATAAATATATTCCTAATACTATATCCTGATTTGGTTTGGTAGAAAGACTGGTATCTGTGGGATTAGAGAGATTTTTTGTTACTAAAAACTTATCAATTATTTCTTGCTTGGTTTCCTTAGTTAAGGGTATGTAAACAGCCATTTGGTCACCATCAAAATCTGCGTTATAAGGATCACAAATTAATGGATGAATTTTTATAACATGACCGTCAGTTAACTTTATCTTAAACCCTTGAATTCCAAGTCTATGAAGTGTAGGTTGTCTATTTAGTAAGCAATATTCTCCTTCTATCACTTCTTCACATAAACTATATAAGCATTTATGATTAACTTCAATACATCGATCAATAAAAGTAATTGCTTCATTGATTAGTTTAAACCTACTCGCTTCAATTAATTTTCTTGCTATTACTAATTTGTACAGTTCTAATACCATAACATAAGGCAGTTTACACTCATCTAAATTAAGAGTAGGGTCGGGAACAATAACTGCTCTACCTGAAAAGTCTATTCTTTTTCCTAATATATTTCCCCTTATTAATCCTTTTTTCTTTGCCAATTTAGCTTGAATATGATCATATAAATTATTAACTTCTTTCTGCAATTGCCTATAGTGATGAAAATATATTTTATTATCCCTCATGATATTAAGTATTATTTTTTTAATAAGTTCATTCTTATTAATAATAGAGGTATAAATTCTATTTATTTCATCAGTATTATGGACATTTCTTGTCGCTGATTTTCCAATTGGTCTTAAATCCGCAGGAAGAACTATTACATTACTACAAGTCATACAATCAATATTATCTAAGACTTTTTTCCATTTAGAAACACTTTGATTCTTAATAGCCATTTCTCGAATTACTTCTTTTAGTCCTTCCGTTCTAATATATATTTTAGAACCAGTTGGAACTTCACTTCTATTTTCAGCGATTTTATAACTTTCTGTATTCTGTCTTTTATAAATTATAGCATTCTCATTTCTCATTACAAAGTCTAAAAGTGATTTAGTATGCTTTCCTCCTACATAACATAATAAATCATAAAAAATGGGATTAATAACAGGAAGACTTAATTTAATTTTAGCAAACCTTTCTCTTCTAACTCTTGTATCTAATGCTTGAACTTTACAATGTGGACACTCAAATCCCTTTTGAGACATTCCATATGTTATTCCACATGAGCAAGTAAACTTTTTTATCGGGCCAAAAATCTGCTCAGAAAATAACCCCTCCTTATGGAATTTATTTTTTTGGAATATCTCATGAGTTGTTATTTCAGGTAGGTTTTCACAAAACAAGTCAATATTGAAAAGTTTTGGCATTTCTCCTCCTTCCTTATTTATAAATATTATATATTATTTCTTTTTTAAACTCAAATGTAGACTTTGATATTGAATTTGTAAATTATTAAAAAATCTCAGTAAATGTTTGCCTCTCTCTGTTATTGGACATGACTTTTTCATAGTTTCTGGCATATGTTGATATACTTCTTTTTCTATGCATACTAATAAGAAATCGCATCCAGGATTTTTACATTTACATACTGGAAAAATATCTCCATGAAAAGTAATATTCCCCCATTTCAAATTATGCTCTTTTAGTTTTTTTCTTAACATATAATTAGTTATAGGATTCAATCTTCCTCCTCACCATATAGGAAAAGACTATATTCTCTTTTTATTCCTTGAAATACTTCCTGTAGATGTTTACTTTTCTTAGTAAATGGGCAAGTATGGTAATTTATGTAGTCATAGACAAAAATTTTCTTATCTAATATAGTAGTAAACTCACAACCTGGATTAACACAACTATACTTTTCTATCATACCAAACCACGTCTTGGGATTTTTCCAGTCCATATTATGTTTTTTTAATTTTAATGATAAAACCAATCTAACTATGGGATTCAACTTACCTTCTTTCTTTCTTAATAAGATTTGGATTATCGGGCTTATTTTTCATTAATTCAACTATTTCTTCAAACCAAAGTAGCTGATAATTATTATTATCAATACCAATATCATGACTTTTTCCGATTGAGGGGAGACTTCCATGACTATGAGCATATAAATGCCAAGAGTTATAATGACTCTTTGGCCACACTCTCATACACCAATGACATAAAACTATATTTTGTTTTTCCCATTTAACCCGTGGTCACCGGGGATAAGTTTTATTTTTCCCTTTAAAGTTGAAAGAAGGTAATGGACAAACCCATCATTATGCTTACAGAATACTAAATCCCCATTAATGTATATAATAGAGTTAGGGTCTGCTTTCATATTCCATGATGTAATAAGAGTCTCATTCATTTCCTCTTTATCTTTAAATGGTCTTTTGCAATAACCTATCACTTTAGAGTGATTAAAATGGAAGTCTCCTCCAAATAGCATGTTTTTCTCCTTTTTATAATGGAAAAAGAAAGTCAGAGGTGTACTTTTACGCCAAATGCTCTAAGGGACGTATATAGACATCCCAAGGGGATCAATTACTATGGTCATCTTTCACCCTGGTCAGCCCCGGAAGGTCCTCTCGTAATGTCCCGGGTATGGTCTACATACCGACTACTAAACAAATCCCGAATAACTTTGTCACTCAAAGATAGAACCTCCCCCCTATTGCTAGGGGTTCTTATATCCTCCGTAAAGAAGATATTATCCGGGCAAATGTTACCGATAAGTTTTTCATCAATCCCTGTGGTTATACGCCCACACTCTTCCATAGTTTCAATGGGACTCTTGATTTCAGTCACCGGACACCTACTTTCCTCCACTCGCAACTCTTTAAAGGATGGCTGTTTCCAGGCCTACCTTCCCCCAACTTTCTTTTTCCACATTTTTATTTACTTTTTTGAGCCTTTATCAGACTCTTCTTCTGATTCTAAAATTACTAATTGTGGTTCCCAACCACTTATACTTCTAACTTTAACAAGGTTTCCTTTACTTGTAGTATACTCAATCAAAGCCCATACAAACCTTCTAATATGAAAAAAAGTATTAGATGTAGCAAAATTGTCCTCTATTGCTTCATTATAGCAATCTATTATCTCACTTTTTATTTCTTTCTGGAGTTCTGGGTCTACAGTTTTTCCTCCATCTGTAGAGCAATATGATAATTCAAATTTATTATCTTCATTAAGATACTTATCATAAAATTCTTCAAAGTTGAGTTTTTCTTTGTTTACATGAACGATGTGTCTTTCTTCAGACATAATTTTTAATTCCTTTATTCTAAACCAAACATTTTATTATATTGATTTCCTGTAATATATCTTCCTACTTCAATTTTGAGTAAATCTTCAAAGCTGCTAACTTCATTAAAACAACCATAGGATTTTGTTCCTATAGCTATTACTTTACCAAATAATTCCACACAATAGTATATTCTATAATCAGATGGATAAACTAATTCTTTACATGGTTTAAAAAATCCTAGAAATTTTTGCCACCACTTAGGGTTTGCTACATAATTTTTAACTGCCCAGTTCCATCTCGTTGTAAGATTACTTTTATTCGGAATTATTATTTCTGGTTTGGGTCTTTTTATAGCTATAAGTTCCCTTTTCACTTTATTTTCCTTATTTTTCAAATAAATACGGGTGGGGGGTCTCGAACCCCCGACTCCATGATTAAAAATCATGTGCTCTAGCCAACTGAGCTACACCCGCTTATTTTTAGTTTATTAATGCTTTTGCCAGGAGAAAAGTAGAATATCATTTTTATCATAAGTTATTTTGTCTCTATTCCGAAGAGTTATTTTGATTAAAGCCTCATATTCACTAGTTGCTAAAATGGTGTCTTCAACTAATAATTCTTCACTTTCTGGAGTCGACAATGTTGCGGGAGACCTCTTTATAATAAACCCTTTAAAAACCATTTTATTCTCCTTTCTTATTTGGTGCGGATAGGGAGACTCGAACTCCCGACCACATGATTAGAAGTCATGTGCTCTATCCAACTGAGCTATATCCGCATATTCGTTATAATTTTTTACATTTTTTTATTACATCTTTTATAGTTTTATTTAAACCTTCTACTATATTCTTCAAATCTTCGACAGAGATATTGTCTATATTATCAACATCACACATTTTTTGTAACTCGATAATAAGATTAAAAAGACTAAATATTAATTCACTTTTCTCTTCTCCAAATTTTTCAACTAAAAATTCTTTTAACCCCAAGTTGAATCCTTCAAGATAAACATCATCAGCATCTAGTCTTTTTAGACGATTATAAAATGAAAAAGTATTTAGAAATCCAAATCCATAGGTTTTTCTATCAGTAATAAAATCTTTGGCCAAAAAACCTACTTTATCATTTCTATTATGTTGGTTTACTAACCATTCCGTATATTTCATCTGCTTCTCCTTTCGGAGTTTTACAAAACTCTATAATATATATTACTATTCCGCTTAACGGGAGGCATCTAACATTTTTACTATAAGTTTCTCTTACTGGTGGAGGGATCATAGCATAGAATACAAAATCTAAAATAAATAAAGCAAAGAATACTATGTAAATAGTCACAAGCAATTTAAATTTCTTTTTCGCCATTTTTTTCTTTCCTTAACTCTTTTAATTAAAAGTTTTAGTCCAATATAATAAATACTTATAGGAGAATACCTAATCCATTTTGGACAGGATTTCTTTAATTCCCAAGGAATTGCTCTTCTATAAATAAAGGAGTCAATCCATATTAACATTATAAGAATTACCATAATAATATTATACCAAAAAATTTGAGAAGTCATTTTAAGCCTTCTTTCTAGATACTTCTTTACTCAATCTCACCATTTTTCAACATATTTCTAACTTTCATTAATAACTGACCAAGCCGATTTATAGCATCTATTTGTTTACATCTTAGACATAAACAATCACCCCAATAATTATCATGCCATTTATTACCTTCTATCAAAATGGCGTCCCCAGTATCTAATAACATTTGCTTAAGTGGGAGTCTTGCTAAAGTAGCTTTAGTAGTAAATTTTTTTATCAATGCCTCTTCCATTATCTTGTCTTTTATCTGATTCCAATCTTTTCTTAATCTTACAGCATTTCCCAGTTCCTTTGCTATAGAGGGTTTTTCACAATATAGAATTAATTTTTGAAGTGTCATATTTGTAGTTTTACTTGCTTGAAATTCATGTTCAACTGACCAACTTCCTATCATAAAAAAGTTAGACAAAAAGAAGTTTTTGCCTTTAAATTCTCCGATAACTCTAGCCAATTTTATTTCCCCCCTCTTAAGTAAAATCAAGAACTTGGATAAGTTTACCATCTTTTGGATTTTCTACAAATACTTCATATCCTTCTTTTACCATATCGAAAACCCAATCTGGAATTATATCAATGTCGTCCATTATTCGTTTTTTCGGTAAATTAGTTTCAGGATCTATTTGCTTGAAATCATCCCCAACTAATTTATAGATTATTTTCTGACCTTTTACCATTAAAATCTCCTTATTCTATATGTTCGCAAACATAAGAAATATCGTCTATATTGATACCAAAGAATAAAGATAGTCCATCACAAATTCTAGTTTCAAATTGTCTTCTTGTTTCATCCATTTCCATCCCTGCGGGAGTTGCACCAATATACCACCCCTCCTCGTCTCTAACATAAATTAAAGGTAAAGAAGTTATATGCTCAATTGCTGAAAATAAATCACTAAGAAAGTCGTCAGGATCATCTTCTATAACATCTTTACAGTAGAACCAAAGACTTCGTTTAGAGGCAGCTATATATGTAAGATAATAAAACTCTTCCCTACCAAGTATATCACCAGTATTTCGATAAAATCCAAACATACTAAATGTTGTCCCTGAACTATTAGAAATAAAATCTAGTTTAATCTTCATATTTCAGTCTCCAAGAACTAGATTGTGTAGACCCATTAAAAATTTCGATATCTTTACTTTCCAAATTTAGAAATGTTTCATTTACTAACTTATTTCTAACTTTCTCTTTAAATTCAGATAGGGTTTCCTCTTCTTTCATTTCTTGTGGTTCAATTCCTATAAGAAATCCATCATCCAAAGCTACATAACTTAGGTTTGTAGTTTCTTTGACTAACCCACGTATAAGATTCCAGTTATCAACTATTTCTAGACTTTCAAAATCCCACCTTCTTTTATTAAAAGCCATGTAATAGATATAATAAATTTCAAATAAATAATCAGGTAGATCGTCTATAAATAAACAGGTACCATATAAACAATAGCAAACCGTAGAACTATTAGTTATGAAATCTAATTTAATATTCATCCTCTGTATATTTCAACCTCATTCCTGAATCAGTATAAGTCGATCCAGTTAATATTTTTATTTCCTTCATGTCCAAAGATAATTCCAATTCTTGCTTAATTAAAGAACGAATTAAGTTTGCTGCTTCTGGAAGGGTTAAATCTAACTCTTCGATTTCTTGAGCTGTTTTTCCTATATAAATTATATTATTGATTTTATGTACAAAATCCAAACTAGTACATTTTTCTAAGACATCAAGGATAACAACCGCTAAAAGTAATTCTTTCTCAGGACAAAATTCAATCTCGTATTTAGAATAACTTAAATACATAATATAACATAGATGTGCATTTAATTTAGATTTCTCAACAATACTTACATCCAATGGATAACCTAGTAAAACATAGCTAGTACTAGAACTATTAGTTATAAAATCTAATCTAATTTCCATTCTAACCCCTCAAATATATAATTCATATGATCCGTATATTTTTTTCTGGTCCAAAAAGAAACTAAATACTTTTGTGTAGATAAATGTCTCAGATAAGCAAAATATCCATTTTCAAATAAACCATCAGTATCTTTAAGTTCTAAAGTCATAACTTCTCCCCAATAAGGAACTTTGACTTTCATGGCTGATAATGTTCCAAGTGATAACTTACTTCCTCTTCATCGATAGGAAATCCTAACCCAGTTAAAATATCATATATTCGTTTTTCATATTCCTTTCTTGTCTCATTCATTCCTAAGTTTTCGCAGTCTCCACCTAACCAAAAACCATTACCGTGTTGGACAAACACCAAGAAAGGAATAAAATCTCGAATAATTTCCATAGCTTCTGAAAATATATCATAAGTATCGTGTTTCAATAAATCGTCAAAGTAAATATCATTTTTACATCTACTTAATAATATAAGCCATATTCTGTTTACTAACTTTTCATCATCATAGATATCATCTCTAAAATTCTTTCCATACATAGCAAATGTTGTTCCTGAACTATTACTTATAAAATCTATTCTTATTTTCATTAGAAAGTTCCTCATGGCGGAATTTCAATATATTCAATTGTATTTGACGGAATATTAAAAAGTTCTAATTGTTTCCAAATTTCTTTCTTAACATCATCCGGAGATTTATACCTAACTAATTTATTTATATGATAACCCATATAGACACCATCCATATCAAACATATAAAATAGATCAAGAGCATCTATTCTTTCCCCCCACTCGAAAGTGTCTATTAAAGTATTGACTAAATCGTCTGGACAAGACAAATCTGAACTATAATAGTTAAGATACTTTTTTCCATGACTAGCCAAATAGTAGATATAAATCTCCGGAAGAAATTCCGAACCAATTATATCAGCATACGATATATAAGTACCAAATATTATTTCGCTACTTGTTATCACCTTGATAGTTCTCGACTTTCTGGAGTTTCCCGTAGTCTGAGAAATATAATATTACTCCATTTTGTGAATCAGCGGTAATCTCTGCTTCTTTATATCGATAAGAAAAATCGTCAAAATCTTCAGATAACATACATCCAGTCATCTTGTAAAGTTTTACATAATAGCAGGGTCTTTTATAAATCCATGTTTTCATATTTGACTTAGAGTCAGGTTGACCCCACATAATAATAATATCAACGGAAACAAGATTTGGGACCACTATACCCTCTTTCACAGCAAAATCTCTTGAATCAGAATACTTTGCTATTACTTCAGCATAGTTAGTTCGTTTTTCTTGAATTGTTGGTGCACAACCATATAGTGAGCAAAAGATAAAAAAGGAAATCATGAAAAGGAAAAGAAAAGATATTAAAGCGATAAGCCTTTTAGAAGGATTAGATTGGTTCATTTTGGTTTCTCCTCTTTAGTTTAAATGTAATTTGGGGGAGAGAGTGGGATTCGAACCCACGCGGGTTTAGACCCGTACGATAATTTTGGGCATCGTATACCTTTAGCCTGACTCGGTCATCTCTCCCATCAAGAAAATGGTTCCTTACTATATGTTAATTCATTTTTCCTTACAGCTAAATAATGTAACTTTAACCATTTAAAACCACATTTTCCTATAATAGTTTTAATTTCATTTTGGATTCTATTTATACTAAATCCATATGACTCAATAGTAGAAACAGTATAATATCTTTCGTTAATAAAACCTTTTCTTAATAAATCTTCATAATAAAAGAAAATTACACACAAAGCCATTTCTCTGTATAGGTCTTTACTATATTTAATCTCATTCATAGTTTATATTCCAAAACCAGTTATTTTATAGAAAAATAGTCTATTTTTCATTACAGCTAAATAAAATATTTTTAACGTTTTAAAACTTGGGTATTTTCCCAAAACAATTTTCAATTCTTTCTTAAGCATTTTTTCTCTAATACCGTATGCTTCAATCACTTTAAAACCATATTCTCTATGATTTATAATATTTTTTCTTAGTAACAAATTATAATGAAAATGAAGTATAGTCATAGACATATAATTATATAATTCCTTAGTTTGTTTGGGCATGCTGTTTTACCTCAAAAAAGAAAGGTGGGTGAGGAGAAGGAAGCAATGGACAAAAAGTTCTCCCCACCCACGGGTTAGGGGTTTTGCGTATCCCGTAAAGGGATTCTTAAATATCAATATTGTCAACTTTTTCGACTTTAACTATTTTGACTGCATTCCCCACTCTATGGTAATCTCGACTAGCATGCCTCGTGTCGATAGGATGGTTCTCAAACCATTCTTGCATCACCACATCTAAAGGCCATCCATTTATCATAGTTCTTTCTTTATCTATCATTGGAATTGCGTAGTAAGTTTCAAGTGTGACTTTGAGTATAGTATCTTCAACTTTCTCTTTTTCTTTCCTCTTCTTTTTGGTTTTTTCATTCATAAATACCTCTTTAAAAAATAGGTGGGCCCAAGTGGGAAATGGTCTAGAAAACCCACTCAGGCCCTAAGTACAGACACTATCTATATGAAAAAAGGATATAAAAGGAATAAAATATCCAATTTTCCTTAGTAAGAAAAACAAAAGAAAAGAAGTAATACTTTTAATTCCAAAAAGCATTATTTCTTATTTAGAATAAATATATATAGAAAACTACTTCTATTATTTCTTTAGCTCTCATTCTTTTCTTCAACATATCCATATCGTTGAAGAAGAATGCCAAAGACTTCATCATATAATTTTTCTCCTAAAGACTTCTTTAAAAAATTTCTTACTCCTAAAATCATATTAACCATATCAGTATTTTCTAGATGCGTTCCCTCCCAAAAATCATCATATATATTTAGAATTTCAGTAGCATGCATTTTTGCCACTTCTTCGGTTATTAAGTATAAGTTGTCTTTAATACCATCATCTAAAAAAGCTACACATAAAAATAATTTGCAAAGAGACCTTTTCATATTAGATACTTCAATAGATAATCTTTCATTTTCTTTTTTAAGGTACTCAACCATTCTTTCAGAATTTATAGCATTCATTTATTCTCCTTCAAATTTTTCTTTAGATTTTCCAACTTATCTTTCGGAAGAAGTATTCTATTTATTATACCTCCGATATCTGGTTTTCTTGAAAAGTTATCTTTAATATGCTCTGGAATATATGCTTCGTAACTTGGATCATCTACTTCATAGAAATTTCTGTTATCTTCTAATCCAGAAATCTTAGATGCCCAATAACTTAAAAGACCACTTCCACATGCAGGTATTCCGTTTTTAGAGCAATTACATTGTCTTCCATTTACGATAAGTGGTCTATCACAACTTATAGTTTCTCGATAAATATCTTCAAGTCCAAACTCTTTAATTAGAACGAATAATTCTGACTTCATCAAATTAGATAGGCAATATAAAGGTTTAAATCTATTTCCTACTAGTGTTCCATATAGAGAATGTTCTAAAAATGACTGGAGAAAATATTCGGAATTGTCAGGATATGTTCCTGCCTCTGAAAGGTTGAGAAATCCTCCTAAAAGATATACTTTTTCATAGTTATGTTTCATTACTTCACTTTCAGCTAAACTACCCATTGAGGAAAGAAATAACATATTTCTACCATTGACCCAAGCATCTAATTTCTTTAACCCACCAATAGTTCCAGTAGTTATAGGTCTATTTTTATCTATAAGCATTGATGATTTTCCAAACTCTTCTATCAAGGGCCAGATGTCTAGTTTTCTTAAAGAAATTTTTAATTTATAAGTTATTTTCTCAATGGCCATATTCTCAGCATCTTCACCTCTATGACCATATCGAAAATGGCAAGCAATAATATTTTCATAACCTGCTAATTTAAGAATTGCTAAAGTAATGGAACTATCTAATCCACCACTACAAGCGACTACACATAATTCTTTACCTATTTCTTTTTTACTGCTATCCCAATCCTGAGTAATATATCTGGGGTTATAAGAAATCGTAGTTGTCATTCCCGAGTCAATATCAATCTCCTTAATTCTTTGACCTCTCAGATAATGGGAATACCAATATTCCCATAAATTTATTCCATCTCGTGGAGAATGAGTAAGTTTTTCGACTATCTCTCGTAAACAATCATTATCAGATGCTATAAAATAACCAACTCCCCTAACGTAGCAATGAGCTAGAGGTTTAAAATCAGTTATTAAGTAAATTTTTCTTTTCTTATTGTCAATTATAATACTAGCAACTCCCCCGGAAATATATTCCATTGCTTGTTTCATATTAAAATTAAACTTAGTATATGCTGCCAGTATTGCTTCTGAGTCAATATTAGTTGTAAATTTAAACTCATTAGTTTCTTTTGACCATTGGATTAATTCATCATGAATTCTTTTAGTTATTGCTCCATTATGAACTAATATTAAATCACCATTAACAATTGGTTGCATATTTTTTGAACTACTTGGAGATTCGGTTTCTGGAAGGGCTCTTGAGATTGCTAGAATTATATCACCTATTTTTAAATTTTTAGATAGATAATTTTTAACATCTTTAGAGTAATTTGAATAAGTTTCTTTTGGGTATAAGCGGGTGGAAACTCTACCATCTTTAGATATTTTAACTAATCCAAAACCATCACTTCCTCTCTTTTCTCCCCATCTAAATAGAGTATCTAAAACTTCGATATCAGGAACTGATTCTCTAGCGAAAAACATGGATATTCCGCACATACTTTTTTTCTCTCCTTTTTTGAAAACATTACATTTTCATGTTTTTTTATTAATTTTTTTGTTACTTTTAATTTATTTTTATATTTTATGTAAATCCTGATGTATATTTGTCCATTCTATTCCCCCCCAGATTATGTAAGTATCTTTGGAATTTCGCTAGTTCCATTCCTCCATTTTAACGCAGATGAAACACTATTACAATCAGGATCAACACCTTCCAGATGAAGTTGACCAGTTGATGGATTCACCATCTTAAGATAGGTATATCTCACATTCTTTTCTAAATTAAGAAGTACTAATTCATAACCATTTTTCTTATCTATAACTCTAGCTCCAAAATTTTTGTAAAGGTTATCAATACCTACCTTATTAATAATCTCTTTCCTGACTTCAACATTTCTGGTTTTCATAAAAATATCTAAATTGATTTCATCAGCTGGTTTTTCGGCTATTTCTTGGGGTACCATTATCCCTCGTAAAGCATACACTGAAAATCCATCTTTGTAAACAAGTGCTGGTCCACCGTCATTATGTAATTTCTCATTTTCATAGTAAATATTTACAGGAAATTCAGAACATAAGCATACGTCTTTTAGTGGACAACACAAGTGGCATAAAAAAGGCAAGTTTATTAGAGCATTATATAATATGTCGTTTGAAATTCCCGTTTTTTGAACATGAAAATTAAGCATTATAGCATGTTTAAAACTTGGCCATAAATTAGGAGTAATATCACTAAAAGATTTTCTTGAAACATAGCGATCTTCTAAATAACTAGAAACTCCTTGGAGAGAAAGTTGTCTTACATGATCAAGTCTATTTAAAATACTAAAATCTGGTGTTCTACATGTTACTTCATAATGTAAACGCCCGCCTTCTTTCAAAAGTCCATTCTCAAGAAATATTTGCTTAGGAATACTGTTAGACTGGAACAAAGAATTGGTCGACTTAATTTGTCTTTCTATAAACTTCAAATTAAGATAACCAAGAAATATTCCTAAGGGAGAATTAACCCATATAAATTTCATATTTTTAATTCTTTCAGGAGAAACTAAGTTCAGTTTTCGATAAATAGTTCTTATAGTCTCTTCGGTTTCTGGTTTGTTAATCAATCCGCATTTAAAACTTGATTCAACGTAGTTCTTAACTATTTCTTCATATAACTTGCTATTAGACTCAATAGAAGTATTAATATTTATTTTCATTTGGAAATTTCTCCAATTATATGATTCAATGACATAATTTCGTAATGTATAGAATTAAATTTCTGTCTAAAAAGAGGATTCATTTTTGCATTTTCTTCTGGACATAATGCATTCAATATTTTCTCTAAATTGTCCAAATCTCTCTTTCCATGTTGTCTATAAATTTCGATTAAAGTCATTTTTAATTTCTCCTAATCTCGAACTTGCCTAGCCCTCTGAGTGAAATGATCATATTCTTTAACTCTTCCTACTTTATAAGTTCCTTTTGGAATAGTGATTGGTTTATGCTCTTGGTGAGCAACGGTAAAAGAACATTTTGCTTTAATATACAATGTTCCAGCGTGGTTGTATACTACTACTTTATTACCAAGGAGTTCTTTCTTTTCTTCAATTCCTTCAATAACATGAGAGTGCCCTGTTGCTTCACCATAAGCAAGAATATATTTACCATCAATTATCCTTGCTTTTTTAAAAGCTTTATTATTACGGAAATCAACGCTTGATGAATCAATTTTGAAGATCAATACATCGCCTTGCTGATAAAAAGTAGTATTTTTCATTTCTTTTTTCCTTTCAATACATAATCTTTACATTCATCAAAGAAACTTTCAATAATTCCTTTTACAGTCCAACTTTTAGGTCTTAACATAATTGAGTGTCTTCTCAGAAATTTTCCGCTTTCTTTCATTGCCCATACTGATTTAAAATAACATTCTTTAGGGTATTGTTCTCTCTCAAAGCACAGGAAAACCCTATCAGTAGTTTCTTCTTGGGGAATTATTTCTAGGGCAAAATAAACTTCATTATTCTTAATAAGACCTTTTTCATTAGTTCCGAATTTAGATTGGATTTTGTCAGAAGTTTTCTTGAGTTGAGTGAATAAATCCTGATCTTTTAACTTCAGTCTTTCTATAAACTTCAAAATTTTATCCACGAACCACCTCCTTTCATCATTCTTTACTTTTTAGGAACAATCCTGAAAAGTTTCTTTTCTTCATCTTCCATCCATTCAACTTTGTCAAAAGGAACACTTCTCCATTCTTTCTTTTCTAAATCGAACACATGGAGTATTCCGTTCTTATAAACTAATTTCAATATTTTTTCTAAATTTACAGTTTTGGGTCTTCGATTCGCTGGAATTTTTTTAAAATCCAGGGTACATAGCATAACTCGATCAGTTCCATCTTTCTTTAGAAATTTGAGTCTTACTTGTTTATTCGCTCTTATTTTCTGGAGGAAAGTTATGGCATCGGTAATGACGTCTTTCGCTTCGCTTTTAATGGTATCATTTTCTGGCATTTATGTCACCCCCTTTCACTTAAACTTAAACCTCTCTCTTTAGAATGAAGCAAATTTCCTACCTCACAAGGAGAAATTTCTATCGCTCTAGAAAATAAGCGACATGTCCAATTGCAACCTAAACACATATTAGATCTATCTGTATTCATATCCTTAAGTGGTTGACTAAGCAAAAGGTTTCCATTTTCATCAATAAAGTCTTTTATATGAGTTTGAGGACTAAATTTTCCTCTAATTCTCAAACAAAGTCTAAGTCCACCATCTGCGTCAACTGTTACATTGTGTATATTTTCTTGATGCATATCACACATAGATCGTGGTAATATATAATAGAAATCATTGATTACCTTTCTCATATGAACTAAGAGATCTTTTCTATCTAATATTTCGTTAAACAAATTTCTAGTTTCTTTATTTTGCTGAAGTACTAAATAATCTTCGTCTGGATAAATATTTGAAAAATCATAGCATTCATTCATTTTGATATCTATACTAGTCAAACTAGCGTATATTCCATGGTTAGTCAAAGTTTGGAGTAATAATATTGTGTTCTTCATATTCTTAGTAGTTAAAGTTACTTCAGCAACCAAATCCTTAGCAATGTCTTTAAACTCAATGAGAAACTTCAAACCAGAGTTTGACTTTTTATTTACGTCAATTATTTTATTCTCAGCAGGAGGATCAATGGAACAAGTCAAACCTTCTAAATGATCAATTTCTCCCTTCATAAGCATATCTGAAAGTCTTCTCTTTGCTAGGTCTGATCCATTAGTTATCACTGTATAGGCAATTTCATTCTTATTACAATGATCTATTACCTTTTCTAATCCTTTGAATAAGAAAGGTTCTCCTCCGTAGAAGATATGAAAACAATCTCTATTATGCTTTTTGAAACGATCTAGAATTTCAATTACTTCTTCTGGAGTCATTTCTTTATCAGATAACTCTTTTATAGTTGGATAAAAATCAGGTGTACCAACATAGTCACGTGAAATAGCACAATATCCACAATTCATGTTACATCTCCGGGTAAGAAGCCAATTGACGATATGGATCATTCTTTCCTCCTTTAAAGGACTTGTAGTAGATTACTAAAAGATACTTTCTTTCCTTTTGATAAAGTATTTGCTTCATTAATTCGAACTACTGATATCTCAGGTTGACTGGGGATATCCACTCTAAAAATTAGTATGACTTTCTCTAATTTTTCAATCTCCTGATATCGTAGATACCCCTCATTCTTTTCTAAGTAAAGAAGAAATTTCTTTTTACTAATCGATAATTTTTTTGAGAATAAAGAAGCTTTATTCTTTAGAAATTCATAGAGATTCGTAATTTCTGCTTTTCCATTCTCAACAATAGTAAAAACTCCATATGGCATACCATCACCTCCCCTATATTATTATGTACACAAATTGACTGCAAAAATTACTCAGATTTATCTTTACTTAAATCAAGTAATTTAATATTCTTAACCCCTTCGGAACATAAAGGATTGTCATTACAGTATCTTATATTCTCACATAAACTCCCAGTAGGCAAATTTATTTCTTTACTTCGATCTCTTTTAAATACAGAGATGAATTTATCTGGTCTTTCTTTTCCGCAAACATGACATTTCCAAGTTAGCATTACTAGTCTCCTTTCATTTCTAAAAATTCCTCTTCGAGTTTCTTCATTTTGTCATAATATTTTAAGACTTTATCAGTATCTTCTTTGTTGAGTTTTCGAACAGATCCAAAAATAGGATAACCGTTAATAGCCATTTTCCCTGCTTGACTAAGAAACTCATAGACCATTCCACAGTCATCAAAAAAATCTTCAAACTGTTTTTTATCCATAAAAATTAAAGGCATAAAGATACTAGACATTAAATTCATGTCACTTTCACGAATATTAAAATTGCTAAAAATTTCTCCTTTATATATTGAGATAGCCAAATTTTTGAGGTCTTCTTTTGAATGTCCACCATTTTCTTTCTTCTTTTTTGCCTGTTGCTTTTTCGTACGTTTTTCCATTATTAGCTCCTTGAAACCAAGTTCTTATTACATAACTTATCAAAAGTAATCTAATTCTAGCTTTATATGTATTAAATGGAGGAGGTGGGGGGTCTGATTGTGCAATAAAAGGATTTATATAATAGAAATCTTTTTCACATAGAAATAGAATATTTTTTTGGATACTTAACTGAAGTACATATCCTAAGTAAAAGCCTTCTGAAAAAGTTATCTTTCCTTCCTTCCATTTCTCTAATGTATCGTCTAAGTTTTTTAAATTTGACTCCATTCCAATTTCCTTTTATCCAAAAAATTATTATGTTATGAGTAGCCATACATGAAATTTCATATACAATTCCATTACGTCCAAAGGGTTCCATAACTAAATCAGATGGACATAATCCATAAAATTTTTCTAGAGAGTGAAAGCATTTTAGATTTTTAGATACTGATAAATACTGATAGTAACCATCCCATAAACTTTTAGCCAAACTTTCTTTAGGAGTTATTTTTGAAGGGACTGACAACATTTAATAACCTCCGAAAAAACATTTTTCTCTTCACTATTCGTTCTAAAGCATCTAGTTTCGGAATAAACATTAATGTTATAGAATCTTCTGAAAAATCTTTCATTGATAAAAAGAATTCTTTCTTAAATTCAGAAACATACTTAATATACCATTTGATATACCAACTTTCATTTATAAGTGACATTTTATCTCCGTAAATGACTAATTGTAATAAATTTAGTATAATCGTAAAAACAAAGAGAGATTTTAAATTTTGATATATACATCATATAAAAAGCGTTAAATGGTTCTTCAATATATTCATTGCATATTTTCATATATAATTCTTCGATTTTTTCCATAAGTTTCCTGTCCTAATGCTTCACGTATCATTACATAGTCACTATAAGTAAATATAAGACCATTAGCAGACATGGATCTAAATTTATCTTCACATAAGAAAATTAGGTGTCTTTTATAAGTCATAAGATATTGTAAATAATCATTATTCATCATTAAGCTCCCACAAAGCCAAACGCCCATGGATTTTAAGATATAAAATATGATTCACCATATGCGTTATTTCGTGGTTTAAAAGTTTGTAACGTATAAAAACTGAATTCTTAAATATTGATAAATACTTTTCATAATTTTGCATAATTAGTATTCTCTACTAAATGGAAAAGCTGAGCAAGGCATATGAAAAATTCTTGACACGTCACTTAGCATATTTTTTACTATATCATCATCCAAATCTGAAATACTAAGAAATGTTTTAATTTCTTTTCTAAAAGCCAAATACCAAATATAAGCCTCGTCAGGAGTTAACTCTAAAATATGAGTATATTCAAT
>WOR8_10000619_pt1 | contig 61468 bp, 51 predicted proteins | sample DeeMarSeWOR38_10_FD_19890 | JGI IMG/M metagenome (IMG submission 19890)
AAGACAAAGAAACAGGCTCGACAATTTGATTATTTGGATGATTTGACCGGGGAGGAGTTGATTTCCGAATTGGAAAAGGCTATGAACTCAGCGGCTGCTAACCTGGAATTCGAAAAAGCTGCGCAGCTTCGTGATGAGATTCAACGGTTAAAAGAGAAATCGCACAAATAAGATGGGTAAGTCAAACAAAGTAATCTTCCCAATTATTCTTTTCCTCCATGTTATTTGCTCCTCAATCTTTGCCAGTACAATTCCGGCACGATTGGATAGCCTGATCCTTCAAGGCAAGGAATATATTTATCAACTAAATATTTCCGGCGCCCAAAAGACATTTGATAAGATCATTCGCACATATCCGGATTACCCGCACGGTTATTTCTACCAAGCGTACCTGACCCTGATTGTATTTTCCCAGGACATGACTAATGCTTCGCTGGCGGCAGAGCTTGACAGCCAGATTGAAATGTCGGTTGATAAGGCAAATCATTATAAAAGTAAAGTTTCCAAAGATGACGAAAGAACAGCCAGACAAACGGATGCAAAATTCTATTTGGGGGTTTCCTACGGACTAAAAGCAATTAATAACGTGGTTGATCGAAATTATTTTGGCGGCTATTGGTCTGGACGAAAAGCGAAATATTATCTGGAAAGCGTCATCAAAGAAAATCCTGGTTACAATGATGCCTATTTGGGATTAGGCATTTTTCATTATTACGTCGATCTATTGCCCGGTATTATTAAATTTATTGCCGGAATTTTGGGATTTGATGGCGACAAGGAAAAAGGGAGATACGAAGTACTGCTGACCAGCCAAAGCGGACATTATTTTCGGGTGGAGGCGTACTTGACTTTTTATATTATTCGCTATTTTCTGGAAGGCGATAAGCTGCATTCGGTTCAGAAATTAATGGGGTTATACCGGAAATATCCCTCCAATGCGGCCCTCAGTTTGATTTTAGCCTACCATAACCGCCGCTTCGGGTATATGAAAAAATGTATTGAATATTGTGAGTCTGTGCCGGATTCATTTATAACAATATTACCCCAAATTGTGGATATCAAGTACTACAACCTGGCTGTTTCCCACTATGATATGAATTTGTTCGAAGACGCCGATTCTCTTTTTGATGTTTTGATTCAGCTGCAAACCCGCAAATCGTTATATTATCAATCCGCCATCAAATTTTACAAAGGCATTTTAGCGGCTTTATCATTCAAGCAGGATACCGCTCGTTACTATTTCAAAAATATTTTTAAGCATAATCAAACCAAGTATTGGTACTATCAGGCACAAATGTACTTGAAATATCCAATGGACTCTCTCATGTATAAGGAAATATATGCTCGTAATTTGTTATACAGCCGCCAGTTCGAAAAAGGTCTTATTAGGGCAAAGGCGCTTAAAAAAGAGTCCGATTCCGGCGCAAGGTCCCAAAATCCCAATGTCCCTTTCATGATAATTGATCTATTAGCGGAAAATTACTATTACCAAAAAAAGTATGGTTTGGCAAAGCAACGGTATGATGAAATGGCACCCGATTTTGACAAAATTGAAGATGATTACCAACGCGCTTGGATTCGAATTCACTACGCACGATGTTTGCGGGATACCGGCGATTATGATGCGGCCGAAAAAATGTTGAATAAGGCGCATGATCTGGATGAAGATTTCACCCGGCTGATTATTGAACGGGAGAAATATATTTTAGGTCAATCAAAGCAAAAAAGTGAGAAAACAAAGGGCTGATCTATGAATATTCTGGTAATTGGCGGCGGCGGAAGGGAACATACTCTGGCTTGGAAAATAGCTCAAAATCCGGATGTGAAGAAAATTTATTGTCTTCCGGGAAATGGAGGCATCGAGCAGATAGCCGAATGCCCACCGTTAAATGTCAATGATTTCAAAGCCGTGACTGCATTCGCCAAAGAAAAGGAAGTTGATTTAACCGTTGTCGGTACGGAGCAGCCGTTGGTTGGCGGGATAGCAGATTATTTTCAGGCACAGAATCTCAAAATATTTGGCCCCAATCAAAAAGCGGCACAAATGGAGGGCAGCAAAATATTCTCGAAAAATCTTATGCAAAAGTACGGGATTCCTACCGCCTGGTTTAAGACATTTGATGATTATTCTTTAGTCCTGCAATATTTGAATGATTTACCGGATCAGCCAATCGTCGTAAAGGCAGATGGATTAGCAGCGGGAAAGGGGAGCGTCGTTTGTTCCAACAAAGCAATGGCGGAGGCCGCCCTTGACGATATGATGGCGAAAAGAATCTTCAAAGACGCCGGCGCGCGAGTTGTGATTGAGGAATTTATGTCCGGAGAAGAAGCAAGTCTATTCGTGATAACCGATGGGAAAGATTATGTCACGTTAACCTCGGCTCAGGATTACAAACGCGCTAAAGATAATGATGAAGGCAAAAATACCGGTGGAATGGGCAGTTACGCGCCAACTCCATTTTTAACTGATTCACTTTATGATAAGGCAATTCGGGATGTTGTTGAGCCGACATTATTGGCGCTGCAATCCGAGGGCATCCACTATACAGGCGTCTTGTATTGCGGCTTGATGCTCACCGAATGGGGACCTAAAGTGGTGGAATTCAATTGCCGCTTTGGTGACCCGGAAACGCAGGTTGTACTGCCATTGCTAAAAACGGATTTGCTGGAAATTTTTGATGCCGTTCAAAGGTGGACTTTGGGTGCATTGAAAGTTGAGAATCATTCTCAAAGCGCAGTTTGCGTGGTGCTGGCTTCCGGAGGGTATCCGGACAAGTATGAAACCGGAAAGGAAATAAGCGGGCTTAGTATTGCTGACGAAGGTGTTCATATATTTCATGCCGGCACCCGAAAAGAGGGAGACAAATTCTACACCAGCGGGGGACGGGTGTTGGGGGTTACCGGAGTTGCTGATGAACTTAGAAATGCGGTGGAAAAAGCATATCACGCAGCAGGTAGGATAAGTTTTGAAAATATGCACTATCGAAAAGATATTGGGAAGAAGGCTTACCAGTGATTCTCTTTAATGATAAATTCTTACCCTTTTTTTCCGATAGTGTAAGCTCAAATTTCTAAAATCCGATTAAAGGAGCATTTATGAAAATACTCATTACCGGCGGGGCCGGTTTTATTGGGTCGCACATGGCCGACCGCTATATTGAATTGGGGCATGGGGTTGTGATTGTGGATAACTTAATTACCGGACAGAGGGAGAATATTCCCTCCAAAGCTGCTTTTTATGAAGTAGATATTTGCGATTCGAAGTTAAGTCAAATCTTTGAAAAGGAAAAACCGGACATTGTTAATCATCATGCTGCCCAAATGGATGTACGCAAATCAGTGGACGATCCCATTTACGATGCAACCGTAAATGTGTTGGGCGGATTGAATGTGATGCAAAACTGCGTTAAGCATGGCGTACAAAAAATGATTTTTGCATCTACCGGCGGCGCCATTTACGGGGAACAGGATTATTTTCCGGCCGATGAGAATCACCCCCTTCGCCCGCTCTCTCCTTACGGAATTACAAAGTTGACCACCGAAAAATATCTGTACTTTTATCAACAGTCCTACGGATTAAAATATGCCATTCTCCGCTACGCAAACGTCTATGGCCCTCGGCAAAATCCGCACGGTGAGGCCGGTGTCGTGGCAATTTTTTCTACTAAGATGCTAAAAGGGGAACAGGCGGTGATTAATGGAGACGGCAAGCAGACCCGGGATTACGTATATGTGGGAGATGTAGTCAAGGCCAATGAAGTTGCCCTGAGTGGTGCAGAAAATAAAATCTATAATATCGGAACGGGTATTGAGACCGACGTGAATTTTTTATTTAATAGAATAAGTCAAGCATTGGAAATGGATGTTCCGGAAGTTCACGGACCGGCAAAAGCAGGAGAGCAATTGCGAAGTGTGTTGGATAATTCGTTAATTCAAAAAGAGCAGGGATGGAAACCAGGGGTTTCGTTGGATGAGGGGTTTAAAATGACGGTTGAATTTTTCCGAAAGAGATTTCAAAAATGAATTGGTAGAAAATAGATTTGATTATTCATAACTGATTACCACAAAGCGCGAAGTCATTCAGAAATAAATTAGGTTGGAATATTGGAAGTAGATCGAGAGTGTTGGATTGTCACGTTTCCATCAGGCCATTATTGGGTCATTTCTCCATCCTATGACGACGCAGTCAAATGACAACCGAATGACTAATTAAATGGCACACTTATTACAATCTGTCTCTCCTTCCCTTGCAGTTTAATTATGCCACTGTAATCTTCTTGTTCAGATAAACATCTTGAATTGCGTTGAGCAATTGCACGCCCTCTTTCATGGGTTTCTGAAACGCCTTTCTACCTGATATGAGCCCCATTCCTCCGGCTCTTTTATTGATCACCGCAGTCTTAACGGCCTGGGCCAGATCGTCCTTGCCGGACGCGCCGCCGGAATTAATCAAACCGATTCTTCCCATGTAACAGCTTACCACTTGGTAGCGAGTCAAGTCGATGGGATGATCCGTGGTTAACTCTGAATACACTTTCGCATGCGTTTTACCAAAGTTGAGAGCATTATAGCCGCCATTATTTTCGGGCTGTTTTTGTTTAACAATATCCGCCTCAATTGTCACTGCCAAATGATTTGCCTGCCCGGTCAGATCGGCGGAAACATGGTAATCCTTATCAGCCTTGAAAGCCGGATTGCGTAAATAAGCCCACAGGATTGTAACCATTCCCAGGTCATGCGCATGATGGAATACTTCAGCGATTTCCTGAATTTGGCGGGTACTTTCATCCGAGCCGTAATATATGGTCGCGCCGACGGCGACGGCACCCAAATCGAATGCCTGTTCCACATTAGCGAATAAGATCTGATCGAACTTGTTGGGGTAGGTGAGAAGCTCATTATGGTTCAATTTTAAAATAAAAGGAATTTTGTGAGCATATTTTCGGGAAATAGCTCCCAAGACGCCCAGTGTTGAAGCTACCGCATTGCATCCGCCCTCAATTGCTAGTTTCACAATATTCTCCGGATCGAAGTAAATTGGGTTTGGCGCGAACGAAGCACCGGCGGAGTGTTCAATACCCTGGTCAACCGGCAGGATAGACAAATAACCGGTGCGGGCAAGCCGTCCATTTCCAAATATTGCACTCATATTTCGCAATACACGGGGACTGCGGTCTGTATGACTCATGACTCGATCAATAAAATCAGGTCCGGGCAAGTGTAGCTGATCTTTAGGAATTGTCTTGGACTCATAGTTCAGCAACGATTTGGCTTCGCTGCCAAGTAGTTCAATAATGTTATTAGCCATGGTAAATCTCCTTCTGATTTTTAATTTTTATTGTTCAATTAATGTTAAATATAAAGTGTCAACTGACTTTCCTAAAGCAAAAAAAGATTCTTTAATCCGCAGAAACTATCTGTATCTTTGAATAATGGATTCTAAAAGCCATAATCGGACAGGTTTGACAAAAAAGAAGACTGTTAAAAACCTCCCCTCAAAAAATCTGGGGTTGTCCACAAAGTCTATACATTGTTATCCCGAGCTTGTCGAAGGATGATAGAATGTCTAATTTTTAATATGTTTCGACCTGCCTCCGCGAAGCCAGAGCTTCGCTTCGGCGGAGGCGGGCAAGCTCAGCAGGACTCTATTTGGATCGGAACCGACTTTCTGGACAACCCCAGATTTTAGGAATAGAGAAAATCAAATGATTGGGATAGCATGAAAACTGGTCTTATAAGATTGTTTAAATCCGGCGATATTTTCTTGGCAATGTTTTTACTTTTCGCAGGGTATTGGCTATTTGGGGGATTTAACCCGGCGGACACATTAGGAAGTAGTGCGCTCATTCAGTTAGATAATTCAATTGAGTACGAAGTTGATTTGAAGAAAGACCAAATCATCGATCTAGATGAATTTACTCCTCCCGTTCAGGTACAGGTTCAGAATAATTCAATCAGAATAACTCAGAACGATTGCGCGCAAAAAATATGTATTAAAATGGGCTCCATTTCGGAGCCGGGAAAAATGATTGTTTGCGTCCCTAAGAAAATCTTAATTTTTATGCCGGTTAGAAATGATGGTCGTGGAATCAAAGCAATTACCGGATAGGAAATCCTTGCAGTATGAAGCAAGAGTTGCCGGACTCATCGTTGTCGGGCTTTTGCTGTTTGTTTTTGAGACTTATCTTCCCCGTCCCATACCCTGGCTAAAATTGGGGCTGGCAAATATTGCGACAATTATAGCGCTCTATTGGCTGGGTTGGAAAGCGGCGCTTACCGTTTCGGTATTCCGGATATTAATCGGTTCATTTTTTGTGGGAAATTTGTTTACGCCCGGATTTTTCTTATCCCTTAGCGGCGGGCTACTGGCTGTTACTGCGATGGGATTATTCTATTACTTGCGAGTATTCGGGATTATTTCAGTCAGTGTTATCGGTGCTATATTTCATAACCTGGGGCAACTTCTCGTCGCCGTTTATTTTTTGTTTAAAAATGCTGTTATCTGGTACTTATTACCGGTTCTGTTTTTAGCAGGTCTGTTTACAGGAATTGTTGTTGGATTCATCAGCTTCTATTTGCTGAGAAGGATAGGTGCCGATTTTAATGAGAGTTGAATTTAAGATTTCTCACACCGCAAAGTGAGCCTAATCTCTTCTATACGTAAAACGCTAAGATATTTTTCTGTGCATTTTGGCTAAGCTATAACCTTTATTTTTTTAAAATTATTTCGATAATTAGCAATATGTTTTTAATAAATGTTGGTTTGTTTATCTATGAATAAGAATTCAAATAATAAATTTAGTCTTTTGCAGAAAGCGGAATTCCTCGTAAAACTGCTCACTAATCAGGATAGTGAAGAACTAATTTCCGGATTAAGCGCTTCCCAGTTACAAAAACTAAGGGATTTTCTTGAAAATGAACTGCTTTTTCTAACTTGGCATGACGCCGCACAATTAACGAGAGAGCAGCTTAAATCAAAATATAAACCAATTCCTGACTATTATTACAGTTATGATTGTCGGGAATCACTGGACTCCTGCTATAATGAAGCATGTCTCGCCTCGAATCCGAACTGTTTTAGCCGGAAAGTGAAGGAGCAGATAACAATCACTATGGATTTGCTAAGCCAGTACCTAAGGAAAGAGAGAAAGCAAGAACTCGAACTTGAAAAATTGTAATTTCATTTTTCGGGTTTTACTCGAATGAACCTTCCCGAATTCCCTGATTTGAATTAGCTTCCTGATTGAATAATCTCCAGTTATACCGATAGCATAAATCATATTTTGAATTGTATTTACAAAGTGAGTGTATTTTCTTATCTTACCTTTTGGCAATAGGGGAGATTTGAATGGCCTTATTTAAGAGCAAAAAACAATCAAGTGATCGCACGGAACGGGATGAATTTTTCATTGATGACGAGCATAAAATTGTTTTTAATTCATCAGGATTAATTCCCGTCGTCATTCAGGATGACAATACTTCCGAAGTTTTGAAATTGGGCTATCTGAACAAATGGGCGTTGGAAATGTCTTTAAATGACAAAAAAGTCTACTTATTCAGGCGTTCGTTACAGAGATTGGAGGTTTTTGGTGAAAATCAAGGGCTTGAATATGAAATTTCAACAATCAAATTAGATCGCAATCGGCGTAGTATTTTATTTAGGGTCATTCCTTTATATGGTCAGCGCATAGGTCACCACGGAGATTCTCTACAAGACCGTTCCACGAATCGACAATTCGAGGGATCAGTAGATAGGTCGCCAAGTGCGAGGGGAAAAGGCGGGGCAGATAGCGAGCATCAGGCCAAAATGAATGAAGTCCAAACGGATTTTCTGTATACAATTTATTCGAAGAAGAAACAGGCTCGAAGCAATACATGGCAAAAATAAAAAAGATATTAATTGCCAATAGAGGTGAAATAGCGGTTCGTATTATTCGGACCTGCAAAGAAATGGACATTAAAGCTGTTGCGGTTTATTCCCAGGCTGATCGCATCTCCCCTCATGTTTTAATGGCAGATGAAGCGTATTTTATCGGTCCTGCTAAAGCCTCCGAGAGTTACTTGAACATTGAGAAAATCCTGGATGCGGCGCTGAAAGCGAAAGTAGATGCGATTCATCCCGGCTATGGATTTTTGGCGGAGAATGCCGAATTTGCGCAGCAAGTGCAGCAGAAGGGTATCATTTTTATCGGCCCCAATCCGGATACAATTCGCCTGATGGGCAGCAAGACGGAAGCCAGAAGTTCAATGATGAATGCCGGCGTCCCTGTCGTCCCCGGATCAAAGGAATTTATTCAATCGGCAAAGCAGGCGGAGAAGATTGTTGAGGATTTGGGCGGTTATCCTATTATGATCAAAGCTGCCTCAGGTGGCGGCGGCAAAGGAATGCGCATAGTGCGTTCTGCTTCCGATTTGTCCCGCGCGATTGAAGCGGGTAGAAATGAAGCGTTAAAGGCCTTCGCTGATCCGGCAGTATATATTGAAAAGTACTTGGAATCTCCCAAACATATCGAAATCCAAATCTTGGGGGATCAGCATGGTAACTACATCCATTTAGGAGAACGGGATTGCTCAATCCAGCGCCGGCATCAAAAAGTAATTGAAGAGAGCCCTTCGCCAATTATCTCTGCAAAAAAACGAGAGGACATGGGGCAAATTGCCGTCCAGGCGGCGAAGGCATGCGGGTATGTTAGCGCTGGTACGGTGGAGTTTCTTTTCGATAAGAACGGAAATTTCTATTTTTTGGAAATGAACACACGCCTGCAGGTTGAGCACCCTGTAACAGAGTTGGTCACGGGATTGGACCTGGTGAAGTTACAGATTCAAATTGCCGAAGGGAAACCGATTCCTTTCAAACAGAATGAAGTGAAGTTTAACGGGCATGCCATCGAGTGCCGCATTTATGCAGAAGACGCCTTTAACAACTTTCTGCCTTCTACGGGGAAAATAAATATTGTCAATAACCCAGAGGGACCGGGCGTCAGGCTGGATAGCGGCATCAACAGCGACTCTGAGATCACTATGTATTACGATCCGTTGATTAGCAAATTAATTGTGTGGGCAGGCAGCAGGGATGAATGCATTCGACGAATGCGCCGGGCGCTTGAAGAGTATAAAATAAGCGGCATTCAAACAACCGTTCCGTTCTGTTGCAGGGTAATGGAACACCCGGCTTATGCCAAAGGAATTTTTGACACCCATTTCATTGATTCGCACTGGGAGGATATCAAACTTCAAACTAAGTCCGAAGAGGAAAAGGCGCATCTGGCAGCGTTAGCCATAGCCTTTTACCGTGAGCGAGCAAAACAGAGCAGCGTCAGGATTTCCACAAATTCTAAATCGGCAAATCACTCATCTAAGTGGAAACTCCGGCGTGTGAAATTCAATCAAAAAAATAAATAGATATCGCCGCAGTATGAAAATATACATTTCGCAGAAAAATAAATTCGCTGAATTTGAAGTGATTGAAAAAGATGGGGTATTAGAAATATCTGACGGCAAACGAACCAAAATCGTTGATCTCAAACAATTAGATAATAATCATTTCTCTTTAATTATTGACAATCAATCATCGTTGATTGAAGCTCGTCGGGGCGACAGAGAGATTCGCGTTGTCATTAATCAAAACGAATATATTGTTCCGGTTTTAAGTGAGAGGAAGAAAATTGAAGCAGAAATTTTGGGAGGTACCGAAAACGTTGATACGAAGCGAGAAATACTCGCACCAATGCCGGGATTAATTCTAAAAATTGAAGTTGAAGAGGGACAGGCGATTCAAGCCGGTCAACCGCTTGTGATCATGGAAGCAATGAAGATGGAAAATGAAATTCGGTCTCAAATTGAAGGTAAGATTCAGGAGGTGCTGATAAAAGAAAATCAAAAAGTCGAGAAAAATGATCTACTTTTGAAAATTCAGCGATCGTAGATGACCCCGTTTTTGCGCGAGATAATCGACCCACCTCATGTATCAAAAGCAGCCGTTGTCCTGTTTTCTCACCACTTATCGAATAAAGTTTTGTTTGTTGAGTTGATTCAAATTATTATATTTACTTTATGCAGGAGGAATAAATTGATCCGACATGACGGTCGATAACATGAGTGCAAACCTTCAAGAAAAGAAAAAAAAATGGGAGGATTCGACGCTTAGAATTGGACAGAGTTTTCATTCCCGACAATTTATTCAACTACGAAGAAAAGTTGGGTTTCCCGGGAGAATTCCCTTACACACGAGGTGTGCACCCCACGATGTACCGAAGCCGATATTGGACCATGCGGCAATATGCCGGATACGCCACCGCCAGAGAATCCAATAAACGTTACCGTTACTTATTAGAAAGCGGAACTACCGGACTTTCAGTCGCCTTCGATTTGCCAACGCAAATCGGTTACGATTCGGACGACCCCCTCGCAGAAGGCGAGGTGGGCAAAGTAGGCGTTGCAATCGATTCGCTGAAAGATATGGAGACACTTTTTGATGGGATTCCACTGGAGAAAGTTTCCACCTCAATGACTATTAATGCCACCGCGTCGATTTTATTAGCTCTCTATGTAGCAGTTGCGAAAAAGCAGGGCGCGGATTTGCGGAAAATATCCGGTACCATTCAAAATGATATTTTAAAGGAATATATTGCCCGCGGCACATATATTTATCCGCCGGAAGCTTCCATGCGGATTATCACCGATGTTTTCAAATATTGCAATGAAAATCTACCCTCCTGGAATACAATTTCAATCAGCGGGTACCATATTCGCGAAGCCGGTTCCACCGCAGTGCAGGAAGTGGCGTTCACATTAGCAAATGCCATAGCTTACGTAGAAGCTGCCGTCAAATCCGGTTTATGTGTGGATGATTTTGCCAACCGGTTTTCTTTCTTTTTTAATGCTCATAATAACTTTCTGGAAGAGATCGCCAAATTCCGCGCGGCGCGTCGCATGTGGGCGAATATCATGAAAAATCGGTTCGGGGCAGAGCATCCCGATTCAATAAAATTGCGCTTCCATACCCAGACTGCCGGGAGCTCATTAACGGCTCAACAGCCGTTTAATAATACCATTCGCACTACGATTCAGGCGCTCGCCGCGGTTGCAGGCGGAACTCAGTCCCTGCACACCAATTCCTATGATGAAGCCCTGGCGCTTCCCACCGAAGAGTCAGTCAAGATTGCCCTTCGCACGCAGCAGATTATCGCTTATGAAAGCGGTATAGCGGATACGGTGGATCCGCTTGCGGGTTCGTATGTGATTGAGTATCTTACCGACGAAATTGAGAAAAGAGCCTATGAATACATCGATAAGATTGACAAAATGGGCGGCGCAGTAGAAGCTGTTAAAATGAAATACTTTCAAAATGAAATCGCCCGCAGCGCTTTTAAGTATCAGCAAGAGATCGAAGAGAAAAGAAGAATAATTGTGGGAGTCAATGAATTTCAGGTGGAAAAAGAAGCCCCGTTAAAAGTACTGAAGATCGACGAAAAAATGGTAGAGGAGCAGATTCGCTCAGTGAAGACCGTGAAGAGGAACCGGGATAATGAGAAGGTTGAAAAGGCATTAACTGCCCTCAAAAATGCCGCCGGTGGAACTGAAAATCTAATGCCTCATATTTTGAACTGCGTTGAGCACTATGCAACCCTCGGTGAAATTTCGAATGTCTTGAGAAGCGTTTTCAGTGAATATCAGGATTAGATTCTTAAGATAAAATTTTAAGAGTTTATCCCCCTAGGGGGGTCGTAGATCTAACTTTTTGAATGGGACGCTCCAAAAAAGCAACAAGTAAAAGACTTAAGGTTTGAAGTTTGAAGTTTATCAGGCTGTTCAACCTCAAACCGGAGACTTCAAACTTCAAGATTCATCGGTATTGTATCAAATTTCAAATATTTTTGGTAAGAATTTGGAATGAATGAATCGTTAATTCGATCAGGCTTAAAATCACCTGACCGCTTTCATTTACATGTTTTTGAAGAAATCGATTCAACGAATTTGTATTTGGTGGAACAGGGAAAAAGAGATGCTCCGGAGTGGACTGTCGCAGTTTCTGAGGAACAGGCCCGAGGAAGGGGTAGATTGGATCGCAATTGGGAGAGTCCCCCCGGAGTCGGATTATGGTTTTCAATTTTGCTGCGTCCCACTATCAAACCGGATGATTGCCACCTGGTGAATTTGCTGAGTGCGGTTTCGCTTGCGGATTATCTTGAACAACAAATCCGGGGGAAGATGGCGGGAAACTTTAACATTGGCTTGAAGTGGCCCAATGATTTATTTATAAATGACAAAAAACTTTCCGGGATATTGCTGCAAAGCAATATCTCCGCTGAGAGAATAAATTTTTTGGTATTGGGAATTGGATTGAATGTTAACCAGGCAGAAATGGACTTTCCGGATGAAATAAGAGAAAAAGCGGTTTCACTCCGGATGGCAACAAGTCACGAATGGAGCAGAGAAGAATTATTGGCGGGGTTTTTGGAGTTCTATTATGAAAACTACTATCGCTTTTTGGCGATGAATAAAAAAGAAATCATAGAGTTATATACGAAAAAAGTGTTATATATGGGCGAGGATATTATCATCAGAATGAATGGGGAGACGATCGGAGGCGTTTTTAAAGGATTAACTCCCCAGGGTTATTTGGTTCTTCAAAGCGGGGATGAGGAAAAAATAATTACTACGGGTGAAATTTCATAAAGGGTGCAGACAGATCATTCGTTTGTCGATTCCGCGAAAGATGAAATGATTATTTTAGCAATTGACATCGGGAATACTCACATTGAGGTGGGGTTGTACAACGAGGCAAATCACATCTCCAGCTGGCGGATTGCCACCGGCGTCCATCGCACCGAAGATGAGATGATGACCTTCCTAAATTATTTCCTTGGTCAGAAGAACATACAGCTTACCGACGTTAACGACGTCATAATTGCCTCCGTAGTGCCAAATGTTACGCAGATTTTTCAGAAGCTCTGTCAGAATTATTTTCAAAAAAATCCGTTTATAGTGGACCATCAGGTTGACAGCGGTCTTACAATTGATTATCATCCGCCTTCCAGTGTTGGCGCGGACAGGATCTGTAATGCGGTAGCTGCCTATGAAAAATATGGCGGGCCGACTATTGTAGTGGATTTTGGCACGGCCACGACCTTAGATGTGGTTAATTCCAATGGGATTTATCTTGGCGGGGTTATAGCGCCAGGATTGGAGATGACGGCCTTGTCTCTGTATGAGAGAACCTCAAAATTGCCAAAAATTTCATTAGAATTTCCCAATTCGATCATTGGCAAAACGACCGAACATAGTATGCAGTCAGGGATCATGTTCGGAACCATAGAAATGGTTGACGGGCTGATTGAATTGATAAAAAAAGAAATTGGCGGAAAAGCCAAAGTCGTCGCAACCGGCGGATTGGCATGTCATATATTAACCAAGAGTAAACATATTGAATTTTTGGAGCCTAAATTGGTTTTGGAAGGATTGATTAAAATTTATTTTCGTAACAGGAAAACATAATTTTTGTTAATTTTTGATCGCAGCAATCTTACGCTAAAATAAATTTACGTTATGTCAAATTCTACTATTCAAATTGCCATTTGCATGCCCCAAAAGGATTTGTTCACCTTCCTGCAGAAGAATCTGAATTATCACAATATTGAGTTGTTTTATATTCCCACCATAACCGAACTGGAAGACTTTGTCAAAAAAATCCGTCCGCAAATCATTATGATATACGTCAATAAGGATGAGGTAAAGTATCGGGTTATTCTTAAAACCATCGAAACAGTTTATCGCAAGACCTCATGTTGGTTCTTTCTGTTAATTGAGGACAACCTGCCGATTCAGGATATTCATTCGGTTTTGCCCCGGGAACGTTTTTTCTTATTTCCCAGCAAATCCGATTATTTTCATATTGTGCATAATCTCACAACCATTAAAGAATTGGCCCAGGACTTTTCAGAACTAAACCGCAAATCCAAATTTGACGAAAACATCAACTACAGTCTGAAGATTATCAACCAGGAGGGCGTTTTACCCCGTATGTTTGCCCGGCTGGTAAATTACCTGCCCAAAATTCTCCCGATTGACTATATCGCAATATTTAATGTTGATGCCAAAATGGAACAGGTTGTTAATTTCACTCAATTTGTTCCTCCGATAAGAAATCAGGTTCAGGTAATGACCCGCAATATTGAGAAATTGGCTGAATCGTGGGTGCAGAGGGGTAATTCGTTTAACGTTACTGAAAAAGACGATCCGCAGTTATTCAAAAAATTGAATTATTGGGGCTGGCCAGTGGGGCAACTATACTTTATTCCGGCAAAGATCCGCGAAAATACTGTCGGGGGGCTAGTATTAGGAAACATCAAAGCACGTCTGTTGGATTCGAACATAATTGTGTACTTAAATGATTCGATTAAACTAATCGCGCAACGAATCTTATATTCATACTTAAGCGGAATCAGTCGCGGGGATTCGGATGAGTTTGCCAATCAATTGATCCATAATCGATTTTCCGAGGATTCCATCTACTATCTCTCATGTAAAAAAATTAACACCCTTGCTCATGGGTCCAGCACGGTTTTTTGGCAATACAATAAGGGGTTCGGTTTTATTTTTCCCAAGTATTTCTTTTTTAAGGATGGGGAGCGGAATGTACAGTCTTTGGAAAAAAATGTGGTGTTTCTTAGTAAAGAGAAATACCTCTCTCAACTAATCACCCACGGAAAGATTGAAGCGATTGACAAGGTATTGACACATATTGAGTTGAGCGATTCAACCAAAAAGACATTTGCTAATCTGAAATACAATAATCTATTGATTATTCCTCTAAGAATAAATGATGAAGTAACGGGCACCTTTATTGTCAACAAAATGAATGATACCGATAAATATGGTATTTGGGAAATTCATGATGCCGAAGAGATTGCGCAGCAAATTGAAAAAGTGATCGAAGATACCCAAATTGTAAAGGAAGCTCAATTAAAGCTGAAACAGCTTTCTCGAATCTTTGAATTAGGCAATGAGATCAAATTGGATTTAAACCTCGATGAAATCCTGAATAGAATATCGCAAAGTTTGAGAAAAACACTTGGGTGGAATGATATTTCCATTCTTCTGCTAGACGAAACCGGCAAGACGCTTCAAGTAAATGATGTGGTAGGGTATGATCAAAAAATCCAGCTTGATATTGATGTTAAGAAAGATATTGGATTAAGGAAGTTCGAAAACATATTGTCCAAATGCAGACAGATCAGTAATTCCCACTTTTATGAAAAAAGAGCGGCTCAGGCGGACGAGGGAGCGGACGATTCTGAAGTGATAACCGAATGGCAGGAAAAGGACCTTCTCTCCGTACCGATTGAAACGAGAAACAAGGTATTAGGATACATGATTGTTCACGATCCGGTTGATCGGCTTAAACCGACCATCGAGAAAGTGGTTCCGCTGGAGTTCTATGCCAACCAGATTGCGGTTGCTGTTGAAAATGCTATCTTATTTGAACGGCTGCAGGATAGTGAAGAACGATACCGGTCATTGGCGGAAACGATGAGTTTGGGATTGGTCACCTGCGATTTGAACGGAAGCATCATTTATGTGAACCCTGCTTTTGAAAACTTGACCGGATTGAAGGGCAAGTTCTTGTCCGACAAAAAATTGGACACATTTTTTACCCAGAAATCAAAAATGAACAAAATCATGGCCAAATTGTTGGACGAAAAATCTGATGAACGTACACAGGTCGAAAATATCGAGGTGGATTTGATGAGTAAGTTGGGCGAGAAGATTCCTGTGTCATTATTTGCCTTTCCTTTTTTCCAACGCCGCGAAAGAATTGGTTTTTTTGCGGTCATAAATGACTTACGGGTCATCAAACGATTGGAACGGATGAAAGCTGACTTTAATTCCATGGTCGTCCACGACTTGCGCTCCCCGATGAATGTGATTCAGGGATTTATTGAATTGATCAGAAATCGAATCGTTGGATCCATTAATTCGGAACAAGAGGAGTTACTGGACATTGCCAAAGAAAACGTAAAGAAGGTCCTAACTCTGGTTGATAATTTCCTGGTTGCGTCAAAAATTGAAGTTGGAAAATTTAATTTGGATCCAAAGATAAATGAAATTAATAGCCTGATTGAGAGGGTTGTGGAAAACCATAGAGTCCTTGTTTCTAACAAAAGTATTGAAATAGAATTCAAGCTTGATCGGAATTTGCCTCTCCTGCTTTTTGACGGTCTGCGCATTGAGCAGGTTTTAAATAATTTATTAAGCAATGCCATGAAGTTTACTCCTGAAAATGGAAAGATCCTTGTTTCATCGGAACTACTCCGAAAACAGCTGAAGGGCGAAGAAAAATTCTATTCCTGCATATCAGTGAGGGATAGTGGAGAGGGAATTCCTAAAGAAAAGATAAAGGACATTTTTGAAAAGTATGAGCAGGTTGAAGCCGGGAAAAAACTTAGTTCGATTGGTACCGGCTTAGGTCTGTCGATATGTAAAGAGATTGTGCTCTTGCACGGCGGAGAGATATGGGTTGAAAGTGAGATGAATAAGGGGAGTCGATTTTGCTTCACTCTACCCATAGAACCGACCCTCGAAAAAATAGTCAACTAAGATCAGTCTCTATTTAGTCATTATTCTCCTTTAGTAAGACACGATTTTAATTCTTGATATAACCCGGTTATGAGCGCAAAAGCCCCCCAAGAATCGTCATTGAACGATTCTACCCCGTTAATGGAGCAGTATCTTGCCATAAAAGCTGATTATCAAGACATGATTTTACTCTATCGCATGGGCGATTTCTATGAGACCTTTTATAAGGATGCCGAACTGATTTCGCGGATATTGGGTATTGCACTGACAAAACGCTCTCATGGCAAAACCGCCCACGTTCCGTTAGCCGGATTTCCCTACCACGCTTTGGATGCTTATCTCCCAAAATTAATCAAAGCCGGTCATAAGGTTGCCATTTGTGAACAAGTCGAAGATCCCAAACTGGCCAAGACGGTAGTAAAACGAAAAGTAGTTGAGGTTGTGACGCCGGGAACGGCAATGTCGGACAAGATTCTGGAGAAAAAAGATAATAATTATCTTGCCGCAATTTATCTTAAGGATGATAAGGCAGGAATCAGCTATTGCGATATTTCAACCGGTGAATTTTATCTGAGTCAGATAGGCACAGAAAATTTGATAGATTATTTTCAGGAAATTAATCCAAAAGAAATTTTGGTGCAGAACAGCCTCTCGGAAAAATTCGGAAAATTGTTTGATAAAAAACTATCTGGAATTTTAACTGGTTTGGATGATTGGCTATTTACCCACAATTATGCCAACGAGATTCTGACTAATCATTTTCAAACTCCCAACTTAAAGGGATTTGGTGCTGAGGATTTTCCATTGGGCATAACCGCTGCCGGTGCGATTTTGCATTATGCCAAGGAAAATTACCAGGATGAATTACGCCATCTGAAAAAGCTATCCGTTTTTTCAGCGGATGAGTGTATGGTTTTGGATGCAACCACGAGAAGGAATTTAGAAATCACATCATCGATCATGGGCAACGAAACGCACGGAACGCTTCTCTCTATTTTGGATTATACACTAACTCCGATGGGCGGACGGCTACTAAAACAGGTTATTACTAGACCATTAATCCAATTAAGACACATTGCCGATCGGTTGGACCGTGTAGAAGTTTTTACAGAGGACAATGAATTAAGAAAAGAAGTCCGCGCAAATTTAGAAAATATTAGCGACCTGGAAAGGCTGTTGGCTCGCATAAGCACCGGCAGGGCAAATCCCCGTGATTTGATTTCACTGAAAAATGCGTTGCAATATATACAACCGATAAAGAACGCTCTGGTCAAGAATAATCATCCTGCTTTAAAATACTATGGCGAAAATTTAGCAGACGTTGAGTCGCCTGTTCGGTTGATTGAGATGAGCATTAAGGATGATACTCCCCTGACCGTGACCGAAGGAAACATGATTAGGGAAGGCTACAACGCGGAGCTGGACGAATTGCACCAAATCATCGGGGAAGGGAAAAAGTGGATTGTGGATTTACAAAACAAGGAGCGGCAGGCCACAAAAATTCCTTCCCTCAAGATAGGATTCAATAAAGTTTTCGGATATTATATTGAAGTCACAAAAGTTCATGCAAATAAGGTCCCCGACTATTTCATCCGGAAACAAACGCTGGTGAACTCAGAGCGCTTCATAACCCCGGCGTTGAAGGAATATGAAGAGAAAGTACTTCGCGCTGAGGAAAAAATGGCGCAGCTTGAGTATGAGTTATTCCAGGAAGTAAGAGAAAAAATTGCTGCACATGGTGAGATAATCCAAAAAAATGCCCGCATGATAGCCGAGTTAGATTGTTTAACAAATTTTGGCCACATTGCCGTTCAGAATAAATACGTCAAGCCGGAAGTCAATAATGGTGATTCAATCGAGATCATAAGGGGACGGCATCCGGTGGTAGAAAAAATGCTTCCTCCCGATCTGCCGTTTATCGCAAACGACATTTATATCAATAATTCGGATACGCAGATTATGGTTATTACCGGACCCAATATGTCCGGTAAATCTACTTATTTGCGGCAAGTTGGGCTAATTATCCTGATGGCGCAGATCGGTTCCTTCATACCCGCAAAACAAGCGAAAATTGGAATTGTCGATCGTGTATTTACCCGCGTCGGCGCCTCCGACAACCTGGCTTTTGGTGAGAGCACTTTCATGGTTGAAATGCTTGAAGCTGCCAATATTTTGAATAATGCTACGACAAAGAGCCTGATTCTATTGGATGAGGTCGGCAGGGGAACCAGTACGTTTGACGGATTGTCCATAGCATGGGCGGTGACCGAATATATCCATAATAGCAAAGACATTTCTGCCAAGACTCTATTTGCCACCCACTATCATGAATTGACCGAGTTGGCAATGCTGTATCCCAGGATAAAGAATTTTAAGGTTTCGGTAAAGGAATATGGAGATAAGGTAGTCTTTTTAAGAAAAATTGAACCGGGCGGGATGGACAATTCTTATGGAATTTATGTTGCCCAAATGGCCGGACTACCGCAGGATGTCGTTGAGCGAGCCAGAGAAGTTTTGCACAATCTGGAGGCAAATGAACTGACCCCCAATAAATTGCCTAAAATCGCAAGCCGCAGGTCGGGGAGTGGTGCGGACAAGAATCAATTGAACCTGTTTGGTATTGCAAAAAAATCTCCCGTTGAAGAGGAATTGAAGAAGATGGATCTTAACAATATGACTCCTCTCGAAGCGTTGATAAAACTTCAGGAGTTGAAAAAAACATTGACACCAAATTCGGAAAAAGATGACTAATTGACTCTTCGGATTCCAACATGGAGTAGCTTTGGAATTTTTGAAGGTAATTTGTTATTTTTATTCTTTTTAAATTTTTTTCTTGGATAGAAAACTTACTGCGATTAAATTCTCCAAAAATAATAGATTATGTAAAATAATTTTCGGAGGGCCATGCATGACAACTGTTACAAAGAAGGAGGTTTCCAAACGTGTGGCGAAAAAGCTTGGCCGAAAAATTTATGTAACTGAAGAGTACGTGAATTCGGTTTTTGAAGCATTACGGGAAATATTATGTGAAGCGGATCCCGAAGTTCGAATTGAGATAAGAGATTTTGGCGTTTTTGAAGTGAAACAGACAAAGCCCAAACCCAAGGCGCGAAATCCAAGAACCGGAGAAATCATTTATGTGCCTGCCCGAAGAAAAACACATTTTAAACCTGGTAAATTGCTGAAGGATGTTCTGAAGGAACCGCTTAAAAAGGGAAATTGAAATCTCACAAAAAATTGACCTGTCAATATTTAAAATATGCCCTTTTGAATAAAAAGGGCTTTTTTTATATTTATTGCCTTCATCAGAGAATTAATTAAGATGGTTCTTAATATGGGTAGAATTTTAGCGCTCGATTTAGGCCAAAAGAGGGTAGGGGTAGCAATTAGCGATCCTACAAAAACGATAGCTCAACCTCTCAAAACCCTTCCGTTTAAAACAGTAAAAAAGCTAATTTCGGATATGATCGAGCTTCTGGAGGCTTACACGATTGAAAAAATTGTGGTGGGATTTCCGCTTACGTTGAAAGGAACTTACTCTGCGAAAACGAAGGAAATCAAACAGGTATTCGATGAACTTGAGTCCGCATTGTCGACCCCAATGGAACTATTTGATGAAAGATTAACGACAGCCTTAGCGCATGGAACATTGAGACAATTGGACAGGAAACCGTCCAAAGAACGGGATAGAATTGATCAACTTGCGGCAATGCATATACTGCAGATTTATCTTGATAGGGCCGCAAACCTGAGATATATCCCGGGGAAATGACATTTATTCGTACAAATCCTCAAAGAACAAATCCGGGCTGAATCCGTTAAAGCAGTTAATCCAAAGTGATAGATGAGGTAATTTATATCTTCGAATGAATTTGAATGATTTCAAAATTTGTTTCATAACTAGTGTACTTTTGGCTTTAAGTTTCCCGCCCTTCCCCGGGGGAGTTTTGGTACCGGTCGCGTTAGCTCTTTTTTTGAACCACATCGCCAAGAAGGAGCCAAAAGCGGCTTTTCGTTTAGGTTATGCCATGGGATTCTTCTGGGCAGTGTTTACCCTCTTCTGGATTGCCTCGAATACATTTGCCGGTGCTGCTTTAGCCATCCTGATAAACCCACTCCATTATGCAATTATCTGGTGGCTGTTCGGAAAAATTCATCGACGAAACGAATCGCTGGCGTTGTGGTCATTTCCGGTTTTGTGGACGGCAGCGGAATATTTGCGGCATTTCTCCGATTTGCGTTTCAACTGGATGAATATTGCTCATACCCAAACCTATTACCTTCCATTTATTCAATTTATAGAGTGGACGGGATATTTGGGAATTACCCTTCTTTTAGGATTCATGAGCATATTTTTGTATATGGTTCTTTACAAAAAACAAAATTTAATAAGAAATTTGATTGGACTGTCAATTTTGATAATTTTACCGTTGCTTTACGGCGGTATCAGATTAAATGTATTGGGTAAAAAGAATTTTCGCACCCTCGAAGTTGGTGTGGTTCAACCCAATATGGACCCATTTAAAAAATGGGATTCGCAGTTTCAGGACAGCACATTCAGAATTTTGAAAAACAGCACATATAAACTTAGAAATGCCGATTTAGTTATATGGCCGGAAACGGCGACTCCCTTTTATCTCAGGTATAAACCTAATTATCTCTTTCAAGTTTACCATATTGTGGATAGTTTAAATATTTACTTAATCACTGGGACTCCGGATGTAAAATATGTGAACGATGATGATTATGTTACCTACAACTCGGCTTTTTTCTTTTCCCCAAATCGGCGGAATTTTGAATCCTATAATAAAATTGCGCTGGTGCCCGCGGCGGAAAGCATGCCGTTCAAAAATGCCTTTCCTTTTTTACGGAAGCTTGATGTGGGCGGGGGAGATTTTTTCCCGGGAGTAGAATTCAAAGTGTTTACGTTAAAAACAAACTTGCGGGAGCACAAAATCAAGGCAATTTCTGCAAAAGATTCGCTCGCAAATTCAGAAGTCAAAGTCGCTACGGTGATTTGTTTCGATTCCGTCTTCCCCAATATCGTTCGCCAGTTTGTAAGAAACGGGGCGCGGATACTAACTATTATCACAAATGATGCCTGGTTTGGTAATACTTCAGGACCCTATCAACATGCCCAATACGCAGTATTAAGGGCTATTGAAAACCGGGTGAGTATAGCAAGAAGCGCTAATACCGGCATCTCTATGTTTATTGACCCAACCGGAGGAAAGCACCAAGTAGCCGGACTGCAAAAGCAGGCAGAAATAATTTACGATCTGCCTGTGACGCGGGGGTTAACTTTTTATTCCCGATATGGTGGGTGGCTTGGAATCCTTTGCTTAGCTATGTCAATGCTCGTAATTATATATGCTTTTTTAAAGAAGGAACAAATTTCAGCTTGAACCATAGAATTGCCGTAACTATTAGCTTGTTGTGTTCGGTCTTCGCGTTGAGTGTTTATTCAAACTCAATTCCCTCAAATGAGGATATCGCAAAAAAATTACTTGTTGAAACTGCTCTTGAGCAAGTGTATCTTCACGCCACCGAATTTGGAACGCTGGTTTTTCCTAATATGCCAACGGCTGGAGAAAATTCAGCGCTCTCAATATGGATGCAGCAAAGCCTAATCGATAGTGCTATTGTGGCGGATTATTCAGTCTATTTGGAAGCGAGCGATTCGCCGGATTCTGCAATTGCAGTTGAAATAAATGATCAGACTATTACATTTGAATATGAATCGATTGGAAATAAGTGGCTGTTTTTTAATAAAGGATACAAACGCAGCGTTAAGAGCGATTTTCATATGTCAATAAGAGAAGAAAATGGAAAAGTCTTATTAAGTCAACAGTTCAGCGAGAATTTTGAAGATACTGTGTCAAATATTGATGTGCTTGAAGATGAGAAATTGGATTTTACCAGGGGAAAGAAAATAAATTCCTCGCTGGGAAAACTTTTAATTGAACCTGTCCTGATAACAGCCTCAACAATTACTATGGTATATTTGTTCTATTCATTAAGGAGCGGAAAGTGAAAAGAAGTTTAATACTGGCGAAGCATGGGGCGCTGATAACTGTTTTATCGTTCTTCTTAATATTGAGTCAGGGATGCGGGAAAAAAGTTCGAACGGATACATTCGGTCCGACTGAATATTTCGAATACGCAAAAAAAGAATTTGATGACGGGAAATATCTAAAATCGATCACGGATTTTACCATTATCGTTCTCAAATTCAGCGGTGATCCGGTTGTTGATGATGCTCAGTACTACCTTGCGGAATCACATTTCAAACAAGAGGAGTACCTCATCGCTGCTTCAGAATATCAGAAACTGATTAATGATTACCCGGAAAGCGACTATGTACCGCTGGCGCAATTCAAAAAAGGGATGGCGTATTATAAACTTTCCTCTCGAGCGGAATTGGATCAGGAATACACTGCAAAGGCCATAAAAGAATTTCAGAGTTTTCTTGAAGAATACCCGAACCATGAACTGGAGAAAAATGCCGAATCCTATATCAAGCAATTGCGGATTAAATTATCCAGAAAGAAATTGATTGCCGCAACCACCTACCGCAAGATGGGTATCCATGATTCGGCAATAATCTATTATGACATTATTCTGGAGGATTATTACGACACCCCTCAGGCTGTGGAAGCCCTATTCTGGAAAGCGGAGTGTCTTTATCGTTTAAAAAAATATTCTGAATCACGGGTATCCTTTTCTGCATTCATTGAAAAATATCCCAAGAATGGACATATCCAAAAAGCAAAGCAGCGGGTAGAAGAAATTACGGAAATTCTAAATTCAACAGATGAATCATAACATCTGATTAAGATGACCCGCGATAAGCATAAGAAAATCGGCTTGTTTGGCGGTACTTTTGACCCGATCCATACCGGGCACTTAATCGTCGCAGAAATAATCCGGGATACTCTTAATTTAGACCATATAATATTTATTCCCGCCAAAAAACATCCTTTCAAAAACGGCAGTTCTATATCAGATGAAACTCACCGCTTTAAAATGATCGGCCTTGCCATTCGAAATAATGGACATATGGGAGTGAGCGATATCGAACTAAAAGCGGATCAAGTTAACTACACAGTGGATACCATTAAAAGATTTCGAAGAGACTACCCGGAAGGCAGCGGGGACATTTACTTTTTGATGGGAATGGACAATTTAAACCAATTCCATTTATGGAAGGATCCGGATCTGTTAGTGGAGATGTGTAGAATAGTGGTGTTCACGCGTCCCGGATTTGAACCGGCAAGAGAATCCAAAAAATACTTACCCCGCATCCAGATTATTCAGATTCCGTTGCTGGAAATATCTTCAACTCAAATCCGCAAGCGTGTTAAGAGCGGCCAAACCATTCGCTACCTAGTCCCCTCGGATGTTGAGTCATATATTGTGAGGAACAAGTTGTATGTTTCTTAGCACTCGATTCGCAAATTAACCTTGCAATAAAATCGACAGGCAATTATATTCATAAACTTGATTTTCTAATTGAGGATTAAATTTTGAGGTTCTTATGAATCTTAATGAAATAAAAAAATTAATCAGGATTTTCGAAAAAAGTAGGATAGGCGAGCTGGAGATAGTTGAAGAGAATCATAAGATAAGAATGAGCCGCAACGATCAGCCGGTTCTAAATCCTTCTAATATTAATGGCGGCGGCACAACCTATATTTTACCTTCGAATTCGGCGGTACAAGGTTCGAACACCGCGGAGCATCCCGGCATTCAGAGCGGCGTGGATACGACTAAACAGGCAGAGGCGGAAAGCACAAACAACTATTATGAAGTGAGAGCTCCCATGGTTGGCACGTTTTACCGTTCGCCTTCTCCGGTCAAGTTCTTTTTCTAGTCGAAAGAAGGTAATCTCAACAAAGACTAAGGATTTATTGGAGGAGCCACAGGCTTGTTTTCAAAGATCTTAATTGCGAATAGAGGCGAAATTGCCCTAAGAATAATCAGAGCCTGTAAAGAGTTGGGAGTTAAGACCGTAGCTGTATATTCCACCCATGATGAAGATGCGCTCCATACCATTTTTGCCGACGAAGCGGTATGTATCGGTCCCCCTGCAAGTACCGAAAGTTATTTGAACCCGGTTCGAATTATCTCAGCGGCGGAAATCACCGGGGCGGATGCGGTTCATCCCGGTTATGGATTTTTGGCAGAAAACGCCAATTTTGCCGATATGTGCACGTCCTGCAATTTGGTTTTCATAGGCCCCCCAGCGGATGTTATCCGCAAAATGGGAGATAAATCTCAGGCAAAAATGTCCATGATAAAAGCAGGTGTTCCAGTCGTTCCGGGTAGCAATGGAGTTGTAAAATCAGATAACAAAGCAAAGGAAGTCGCTCAGGGAATTGGCTTCCCTATGATAATTAAAGCCGTTGCCGGAGGCGGCGGTAAGGGTATGCGGATTGTGAGGGATGAAAGCAGCCTGGAGAACAGTTTCATGATGGCAAGCGCCGAAGCGGAGTCAGCGTTTGGCAATCCCGATTTGTATTTTGAAAAATATATAGAGAGTCCCCGTCATATCGAGATTCAAATGCTTGCCGACAAGCATGGAAATGTAATTCACCTTGGGGAGAGGGAGTGCTCAATTCAGCGACGGCATCAGAAACTAATTGAAGAGTCTCCTTCACCGGTGGTTGATGAGGAGATGAGGGAGAAGATGGGCAAAATTGCCGTCAAAGGTGCAAAATCCATCGGATATGAGAGTGCCGGAACAATTGAGTTTTTGGTGGATTCCAACGGAAGTTTCTATTTTATGGAAATGAATACGCGCATCCAGGTGGAGCATCCGGTTACCGAAATGGTTTATAATATCGACCTCATTAAGGAGCAGATCCGTTTGGCGGCAGGAGAAAAATTAGGAATTAAACAAAGCGAAATAAAACCAAGAGGACATTCCATTGAATGCCGGATTAACGCAGAAGACCCGTTGAACAATTTTATTCCCAGTCCCGGACAAATCACTTACCTGCACACACCGGGTGGACCGGGCATTCGCGTAGATACGCATATTTATGATTCTTATGTCGTTCCCTCTTTTTACGATTCTTTGTTAGCAAAATTAATTGTTATTGCCCGCAATAGGGGCGAAGCGATTCGCCGCCTAAACCGTGCTCTGGATGAATTTGTAATTGAAGGAATTAAGACCACGATTCCTTTTCACAAATTTGTAATTAATACGCCTGAGTTTAACGAAGGAAATTTTAACACTCATTTCATTGAAAATATCTACGATAAAGCTGTTCAGGAAAAACTGGTAGCATCTTAGATTGGAGGCATTAATGAATATCCCGGAAGAGTTGAGTTATACCAGAGATCATGAATGGGCGAGGATTGAGGACGATACCGCCACCATTGGGATCACCGATTATGCTCAGGGTGAATTGGGCGATATAGTATATGTGGATTTACCCGAAGTTGGCACCCAGGTAAACCAAGGGGATAGTTTCGGAACCATTGAGGCGGTAAAAGCTGTTTCGGATTTATTTGTGCCGCTATCCGGTGAAGTTGTGGCGGTAAATGACACTTTAAACGATGCTCCGGGAAAAATAAACGCAGATCCGTACATGGAAGGGTGGATGATAAGAATCAAAATTAGCGATGTTGAGGAAAAAGGAGAATTACTTGATAGTCGACAATATGAAAATCTTATTCAAGAATAACTGAAAAGTATTCGAGAACTATAATGATCCGAGAAACTGCAAGAGAGGGTTTTTGAATTTGGGTAATGAATCCGAAAAAATATTGCTTGTTGATGATAACGAAGATATGCTTGAGACTTTAAAGCACTTGTTTACCTTGTACAATTTCAATGTAGTGCAGGCAACTAACGGCAAAGAAGCAATTGAGGTTGCGAACAAGGAAAAGCCTCATCTGATCGTTCTGGATGCGTTAATGCCGGTCATGAACGGATTTGAGGCTTGCAGGTACTTAAAGAACGGCAAAAAAACAAAAGATATACCGGTGATTTTTCTATCTGCAAATTATACGGAAGATAGTCACCGGATAATGGGATTGGAGTTAGGTGCGGATGATTATATTCTCAAACCTTTCAATGCAAAGGAATTAGTGACAAAAGTAAAATCGATACTTCGCCGTAAGGCATTTATTGAAAAATTAAGAACTGATAATAAGGGTCTACTCAAAGAACAATCCGATTATTCTAAAAAATTAGAAACATTACGCAAACGGACACAGGAACTGCAAAAGGAAATTGTTACGGACAATCTGACCGGCGTGTACAACGGCCACTATTTTTTGCCGCGTCTTAAAGAAGAATTTTTTCGATCAAAGCGTTATAATAATCAGTTGAGCATTGTTTTGATTGATGTTGATCATTTTGAGAAAATAAATAAGGAGTATGGAAGACAGGCGGGTGAATACGTATTGATGAAGGTCGCCAATGTTATCCTCAACAATACCCGAAATTCGGATGTAATTTTTAGAATCGAGGATAATGAATTTGGCATTATTTTGCCCAATACGGATGAAACCGGCGCTTACCAGGAAGCGGAGAGAATTCGTGAGGCCATAGATGAAACAAAGGTGATTAGTCAGGAATTCTTCGACTTAAGTATTGCGCCACATAAAAGGAAACAGGGCATCAAGAATGTAACAGCCAGCGTCGGTGTGGCATCCTTGTCGGATGGTGTGGACAAAGCCGGTGCGCTGGTAAAGGAAGCCGAAAATGCCTTAACGAAAGCCAAGGAAGAAGGACGCAATGTAACCGTTAAGCACTCCCAGTTGGCAAATGGAGTGACCTAAGATTCTTAACAGTTTGAATGGAAAAATTTTGACAGGTTTTTGAATGGCAGACAAAATATTAATCGTTGACGACAACGAACATATTTTGAAGCTCTTGAAGATTAGTCTGGAGAAAGCAGGCTACCAGATAGCAGTGGCGCACAATGGCGACGAAGGTCTCGAAAGGGCGAACGAAGTGAAACCGGATCTAATCATATCGGACGTCATGATGCCTCTAACCGACGGCATCGAGTTTTGTTGGATGATCAGGGAGAATTCTCAGATTCCGATGGTCCCGTTTATTTTTCTTACCAGCGTCTCTGACAAAGAGATGGAAATACGAGGCTTTCGGGCCGGCGCAGATGAATATCTGGTAAAACCTGTCGATCGCAATATCCTCCTTGAAAAGGTTGATTCGTTATTGAAACGATTCAAAAAGGTTAGAGATATTGATAGCGGTGATAGCGCCTCCTTAAAGGGCTTTGAGGGCAATCTGAAGGATTTTTCGATCGCGGAGATCGTGCAGTTGCTAAACCTGAATCAGCGGAGCGGCGCTTTGTATGTTGAAGCTGCTTTGAGCGGGGAAATTATTTTTGACCACGGAAATATGATTTTCGCGGAGTTCGGTCAGTATTCAGGTGAAGATGCAATATACAAAGCCGTTCCCCAGAAGGATGGAAAATTTCACTTTGAACCGGGCGAGAAAAAGGCCACACCAAATATTCAAGGTGCCACTATGAATGTGCTGTTGGAAGCCTGCCGGCAAGCCGACGAAAGTGAACTATCCAATTCATAACTTATCAGAAACCTTGCCTCCCTAAATCAGCAATTAGAATTACTATTTAAAAAAGGGGAACAGTTTACTTATGATTAAAGATGCTATTGAAAAATTCATGGATGGAAAAAGCCTGACCAGGCAGGAAGCTTACCAGGTAATGGATGAGATCTTATCGGAGAAAGCAACCGAAGCGCAGATATCTGCTTTTTTGATTGCTCTACAACTAAAGGGAAGCACGGTTGATGAGTTGGCAGGAACGGTGGAAGCATACAGGGAAAAGATTACTCCGCTTTCCATTGATGAGCCCAATGCCATCGATCTTTGCGGAACCGGGGGAGATAATCTGGGGACTTTCAATATCTCAACAGCTGCTGCTTTTGTTGCCGCCGGTGCTGGTGCCAAAGTGATAAAACATGGTTATCATTCCGTTTCGAGTAAATGCGGCAGCGCCGATGTGCTCAAAGCATTTGGAATCAAAACTGAATTATTCCCGGATCAATTTTATTCTCTTTTTGAGGAAACCGGGCTGGCCTTTATTTTTGCCCAGCGTTACCAGCCCAAGGCCAGAAGTCTGGCCGGGATCCGCCAAAGCCTTGGCGCGCGGACTTTGATAAATATCATGGACCCGCTTACCAAACCTGTGTTAACCAAACGCCAATTAATTGGCGTGTATGATCACAAGTTAACCCGGATTATCGCTGAGGTTTTGCATGAATTTAAACTATTTCAGGCAATGGTAGTCAGCGGGGAGAACGGCTTAGATGAAATGAATATTTCCGGCAAAACCTATGTGGTTGGATTATTGGATGATGAAATTCAAGAGTACGAAGTAACCCCGGAAGAATTTGGACTGAAGCGCTGGCCTGTGGAAGCGCTTCGAGGGGGGAATCCCGCTAAGAACAAAGAAATCATATTAAAAATATTTAAAGGGGAAAAGGGGGCCCCCCGGGATGTCACCGTTTATAATGCTGCAGTGGCGTTGAAAGTGGCAGGCCTAACCGATAAGGTCAAAAAAGGCGTTAAATTGGCCATGGATGCCATTGACAGCGGATTTGTATTGAAGAAACTGGAGCAAATGATTAGGATTAGCAGCAAATTGTAGATACTTAAACTTCATTAACCTCAATAATTCACGGTTACGAGAGCGGCGAGGCACAAAATATATTTATGGCGATTTTTTCCAATGATAAGCGAGGTAATCCTGTCCATCTACTAATGGCAAAATTGGCTTTTGGGCTCTTCCTGTTTGGGAATAGCATTTTGCATTTTTTGAAAGAGAATCTTTTAGCCTCGTTCTTTGCTGCTGTCTCAATACTCTTTTTTCTGCTTATTATGTCAATTATTCAACCTTTGCCATCCGCTTCGGAACTGTCCTCCGCCGTCACGGTCAAAATTCCTTCCGGTATCAATTTCAAACATGTTTCGGATTCATTATATCAGAAGGGGCTAATTCGCAGCAGACAACTGTTTCAGCTGTTGGGCGTGTTATCCGGCAAAGATCAGGAAATACGCTCTGGCCTTTATCGAATTCCGAAGGAGTTCTCTTCCTGGCAAATACTAAACTACTTAACCGCAGGGAACAATGTCACAATCAAGGTGACAATTCCTGAAGGCGTTACAAGTGATAAAATTGCCGGTATACTGCAGAGTAAAATTGAGATTGACTCTGGAGCTTTTGTGACTCTGGCGAGCGATGGGGCGTTCGCAAAGTCGTTTGGTATTCAAACGGATTTTTTAGAAGGATACCTGCTGCCGGAAACATACTATTTTGATTGGAAAATGAGCGAAAAAGAATTGCTGAGATTCCTGGTAAATCGAACATTAAAATTGTTTGATTCGGACTCGGTTCGCCAAAGGCTACGCGAATTAAATATGAATGTCAACGAAATATTGACATTAGCCTCCATCATAGAAGGCGAAGCGCTTGTGGATTCGGAAAGAGCGATTATTTCTTCGGTGTATCACAATCGTTTGCGTCGCGGGTGGCGGCTCCAGGCGGATCCCACCATTCAATATATCCTTCCCGGCGAACCGCGCAGGTTAACTTACCGGGATTTGGAGATTGATTCTCCCTACAATACCTATAAGCATGCAGGATTACCGCCGGCGCCGATTAACAATCCTGGCAAAAAATCCATTCTCGCGGCGCTTTATCCTGCGGATACCCAATATTTATTTTTTGTCGCAACCGGGGACGGCGGGCATCGCTTCTCACGAACCACAAAGGAACATGCATACTGGAAAAAACAGTTTGATCAGGTACGCCGAAAAGTGCGCCGGGAAAAAAGAAAAATGCAGTGACCGGCAATGATACTGATTCGCATGGAAAGGGTGATTGTCAATAAATTAAGACTTTCGTTGTATCCTTTTCTTCAATAAATTTGACTCTCTTTAATGTATTCTGAATTCAGAAAAAATATCGCATGCCTGACAATTTATTAGACAATTTAAATCCTGAACAACGGGAAGCAGTGCAATACCTGGATAAACCGCTTCTTGTGCTGGCGGGAGCAGGGAGCGGCAAAACACGAGTTTTGATTTATAAAATAGCCCACCTGCTGCAGAAGGGGCTGGTTAAGCCCCAAGAAATCCTGGCCGTAACCTTCACCAATAAGGCTGCTAATGAAATGAGGCAGCGGGCAGAGCTATTGGTTGAATCTCAGATTACCGGAATGTGGATTGGGACGTTTCATTCCATCTGCGCCAGAATTTTGAGGAAGGAGGCAAATCATATTGGCCACAGCCGTAATTTTACGATTTACGATGTGGACGACCAGATCAAGCAAATTCAGCGCATCATGGAATTTTTAAATATCGATCAAAAAATCGTGAAACCGCGCCAGGTTCAATATGTCATCAGCAAGAATAAGAACAAATTGAAGAACGCCCCCGATTTCGAAAAAGCTGCAACCAATTTCATCGATCAAAAAATTGCCAATGTATTTTGGGAATATGAAGCAGCGCTTTCCCGAAATAATGCTTTTGATTTTGACGATCTCCTGATAAAACCCTTAGACCTGTTTACGCAGAATGAAAACATCTTAACTAAATACCAGGATAGCTTGAAATATATTCTGGTTGATGAGTATCAGGACACAAACCGCGCGCAGTATCATTTTATTAAGATGTTATCCGCGAAGCATAGAAGGATTTGTGTAGTTGGGGATGAAGACCAGAGCATTTACCGCTGGCGGGGGGCTGATATTGAGAACATCCTCAGTTTCGAACAGGATTTTCCCGATTGCAAGATCATCCGCTTGGAGCAGAATTACCGTTCCACCCAAACTATTCTCAATGCCGCAAATTCATTGGTTGCAAAAAATCAACAGAGATTGGGGAAATACTTGTGGAGCGAAAAAGAAGTTGGGGAGCAAATTCGGATTATCCCAGCACCCAGCGAAGTGGGCGAGGCGAGGCATATTCTGAAGATTATCAGCGAAATGCAATCTCTTGGTACCTATACTTTAAATGATATTGCCGTTTTATATCGCACCAATGCGCAGTCAAGGGCGATCGAAGATCAGCTTCGGCGCTCTAAAACACCTTACAAACTTGTGGGCGGAACTAAGTTTTACGAAAGGAAAGAAATCAAAGATATCCTGGCTTATCTGAAGCTATTGGTAAACCCGAATGATTCAGTCAGCCTGCGAAGAGTTATTAATTTTCCTACCCGTGGAATCGGCGAAATCTCAATTCAGCACATCGAGAATTTTGGCCGTGAAAAAGAAATCACTTTATATGATGCAGTGATGGACGCGGAAACAATTCCTCAACTCTCAACCGCTGCAAAGGGCAGCCTCAAACATTTTGTTGATCAAATCGAGAATTTCCGTGTAAAAATTTCTCAAATTACTGCCTATGAACTTGCGCAGGAAGTGATTGAAACATTTAACCTTCGTTCTCAGTACCAGCATTCTGATATGTTCGAAGATAAAGCGCGGTTTGAAAATGTGAATGAGCTGCTGAATAGCATTGCCATATTCACAGAAACCAACGCTGATGATAATGCCTCGTTGGAAGTGTATCTGCAGGAAGTTTCTTTGTTAACAGACATTGACTATTGGGACCCGGAAAACAATGCCGTAACCTTGATGACGCTTCATAGCGCAAAGGGACTGGAATTTCCAATTATCATTATCACCGGCATGGAAGACGGGCTCTTCCCAATTAGCCGTGCCCTGGAAAACGACCAGGATTTGGAAGAAGAACGTCGGCTGTTTTATGTGGGCATGACCCGCGCCAAAGATCACCTGTTTTTACTCTGGGCGCAGCGGCGTTTTGGTTTTCAAAATTCCGAATATGGAATGGCTTATAAAAACGTGCCGTCGCGATTTTTGAAGGAAATTCCAGAGGGGTATATTGTTAGACCATATTCTGTCCAGACTGGTCAAGAATGGGATCGGAACGACGGATCGAATCATAGGCAAACGGATATTGATTTTTATTATGAGGATAAATTCATAACTTTAGATGAACCCCTGCTGGATTATTCGATTTATAGTGTGGGACAGTGGGTTGTTCATGATGATTTTGGGAAAGGGCAGATTTTGGGAATTGGCAAGAGCGGGAACGGAACCAAGCTGACAATCCTGTTTGCTAGAAACCAGCTCAAAAAGATCATTGCCGAGTATGCCAATATTCAGATAGTTGATTAAAACGTGTTAGTGTTTAAGCTTTCAGGTATTCAAGTGTTCAAGCGTTTAAGTAACAAGAATCAAGCAGCGACTATCCGGTATCCAGCAAGCGGAATCAAGATTCATTTCTTACTGATTATCGTTTGTTTATTTTCTATCGCGTATACACAACAATACAATGAAAGCAACGATTTTTCGTATGCAATTAAATTGTATAACGAGGGTTTCTACGATATTGCCGCACAGCAGTTTTCTTCCTTTGTTAATCACTATCCCTCCAGCGACCGACTGGCGGATGCAAAGTATTACCTCGCGGAATCGTTATACCGGATCAAGGATTACCAAAATGCCCGTATTGAGTTTCAATCTCTGGCGGTTACCTTTCCGGAGCATGAGCGGGCACCGCAAGCCTGGAAAATGGTGGGAGAATTGTATGAGGTTTTGGGCAATCATAAGGAAGCGGCAAAAGCGTTTGAAACCGTAAAAGTGCTTTACCCCTCGAATTCACTTGCGCCGCAAGCGATGTTGAAAGCGGCCGAAGCGTATTCGCAGTTGGATTTATTCACCCAGGCGGACAGGATTATTAAAGAATTCCTGGACCGCTATGTCGAAGCGCCGGAATATCCCGAAGGGCATTTGGTTTATGGTAACCTTCTTGTGCAAAAGGGTGATTTCGACCGTGCAAAAAGCGAATTCGAAAGAGCGGCTGCCCTTACCAAAGATAAAAATATTGGTGCCAAAGCAAATCTGGGAATCGCATCTGTTTACCACAAATTGGGACTACTGAGTCAAGCAGAGTCCTACTATCAAAACGTAATGAATCTGAACCCCAATAGCATCACGGCAAGAAATGCCGTTTTTTCGCTTGCGCGGATTCATCGGGATATGAGAGATTGGGATAAGGCAATTTCACTGCTCGAAAAAAAGAAAGGGGATTTTGCCGCTGCAGATGAACAATTGAAAGTTAACATGATGCTGGCCCAATCCTATTTTTTAAAGCAGGATTACTATTCCGCCCGGAAAATCTTAGATAAAATATCGACCTCTTCGGCACCGACATCCACGAAACGGATGATCCATTTTTATTCAGCGGCATGTTATCAGGAAGAGGGCAAAACCGCTCAGGCAATTACTGAGTACGAGTCCATTATCCTGCCTTCAGACCTGCCCGCAGATGTGGATACCGGATTTGTTGAATGCCTACCGGTAAGTTATATCAATCTCAGCAAGCTTTATCTGCAAACACAGAATCTGCAAAAAGCGCGTCAGAGTATTTCTGATTTTCATAAAAGATATCCGGCAAAAAGGGAAGGGGAGGAGCTATACTTTTTGCTAATCCAAAAAGCGTTCGATCTGGGGGAAATTTCCGTAGCAGTTGATGAAATGCAGAAATTTACAGCAGAGTTTCCCGGATCCGGTTTTCAGGATAATTTGATGTATGCAGCCGGAAACGCCTTTTTTAAGAAGGGCAACTATGCTGAAAGCCGCCGGCATTATCAAAAAATCAACGAGAGTTACTATGGCAATGAAGATTTCGATTCCGTTCGCCTGAAATTGGGATTTATCAATTCTTACTTGTTCCGTGGGGAGGGGATGGGTGTTTCGGAATTGGCCCGACTGATGGGTAAAATATTAACAAACGAGGAACGAATAAAAGTATTACTCGATCTGGGGGTGATTTATTTAAGGGATTTAAAGGACTTTTCCGCCGCTGCTCAAATATTTGAAAAATGTAAATCTGAGGCGAATGATTCCAGCACCGTCGGAAAGGCGTTATATTATCTTAGCGAAACCTACATGGCACAAGCTCAGATTGAAGCCTTCCCCGATTCGCCGCAGAACGAGCAATCCGAGATGGCGATTCGGAATTTAAAACAATCAATGGAGTACATAAAATATGTTCCTCATCCGGATTCGCTGATGTTTCGTTTTCTGGCATGGACTATTCCGCCGGATAATAGCCATTCTTCCAAATCCCTGGAGTTTTGGAAGCATTTTGAAAACGCTTATCCTTCCTCCCCCTTGCTCCCTGAAGCGCAACTGCGTCTTGCTGAAATTTCTTCCGCGCTGGGTGATACGGAAAATGCCTATCGTTATCTCAATAAGATCATTTCAGGTAAAGGCAATTCTTATTTCATGGGCAAGGCATACATGGAAAAAGCGATGCTGCTGGAAAAGACCCAGAGAAGGCAGGAAGCAATTCAAACCTTAAAAGATTTCTTGCTGAGTATTGCTCAGCATCCTTATCGAGCTAAAGCTTACTGGCAGTTGGCAAATTACCATGCGGTGATAGGAAACTATGCATCGGCGGCAAAATTTTTGGAGGAACTTCTTCGACTATATGGCTATACCGACTATGCCGGTGAGGCGCCGGTTAAGATAGTCGATTATTATATATCGAATGGTGATTATGTCACGGCTTTTAATTTCATACAGGCTCAGGTTAAGAATATTATATTATATGACGATCCGGTTGTGAAGTATTATATGCCTGCCCCGGATGCCGATTTTTATTTTTATGCCGGCAAAGCAAGGTACCAGCTGAAGGAATACGGGGAATCCCGGTCGAACATTATGAATTACTTCTCATTAAGCAGCAATCAATTGTACCGCGGCGAGGCTTTCTACATTTTAGGAAAAATATCTTATGATGAAGGTAATAATGAAGCGGCGCTGACTTATTTTTCGCTTATCTCCCCCGCTGACAGCCCGCTCTTTTTCAATAAAGCGAATGAGATCGCTGCCGATATTCATTTTACGAAAAGGGCTTTTGGAGAAGCCCGGGCCAAGTACGAGGCCCTGATTGCAACAACCGACGATGTAAACAAAAAGATATATTATGAAGCCCAAAAATTGCGGTGCCTTGTGAACGAGGAGAATGCGAAATTGTTGGGTTCCGGACTGACAGCTTTTCAGCGGCAATATAAAAGTCATCCCGAGTTTGATTCTTATTTGGCCTCGGTCGAGTTTGAGGAGGGAAAGAGAGATTATCTGAACAAGAATTTTGACAGCGCCCTAAAGCATTTTTCTACAATCTTGAAAAAGTATAAGAGAAGCGGGTATGCGGACGATGCGCTTTATTACCAGGGATTGTGCTACACAACATTGAATAAATCCGATGACGCGCTGGATAAGCTCACCAAATTTCTAAAGGAGTATCCGAACAGCTCCATAATCGGCGATGTTTATATTACCATCGCCAATTTGTACATGCGCGGGGAAAAAACGGAGTTGGCAGTGAGCGCGCTGCAAAAGGCCGTTGAAACTGCTGTGACCCCTGAGAGCAAAATGAACGCGATTTCGAGCTTGATGAAACTTTACAAAAACCTGGGAATGTGGGACAGTGCTTTAAGGCTGGCCAGACAGTACGTCGAACAATTCCCCAATGCGGAAGATATTGTCGATGCAAAGATACTAATTGGAATATGTCTGACCAGTTTAAACCGTTATTCCGAGGCGATAGATTATCTCAAAAAAGTTAAATTTGAAGCGACGACAGAGCAGGAACCAGAAATTCAATTTTACGTGGGTGAAGCGTATTTTAATGCCGGCCGCTATGAAGAAGCTATCGGAGAATTTGTAAAAATTCCTTTACTTTCTAAGAAAACCAAATTACAATGGGAGGCAAGTGCCTTATATTATTCAGGTCAAGCGTACGAGAAATTAGCCCGGGTTGATGATGCCGTAAGGATGTACCGGGAAATTGTGGAGAGACCTGGAATTTTATTAGAATTAAAGCGGGAAGCTCAGCATCGGATTGAGTTCTTAACTAATTAAACAGATTTTGAGTGGAGAAGAAAATGAAGACATTTTTCATCCTATTTCTTGCCGTTATGCTGCCTTTAATCCTATTTAGTTGCGGCGGTTCTAAAAAGATATCCGGCGAAAAAACCGATACGGCTTCTCCATCAGACCGGATCAGTTACCTGAATCAACAAGTGGCGAAGAAACCCAATGACATCGAACTCAAGAGATCGTTGTACAAGGAATATCTTAATCTTGAAATGTACGATCAGGCAGCTCCGGTAATGGAAGATATTATCCGGCTGGATCCCTTACTGGCAGATGTGCAATTTGAATACGGAGAGGTGCAACTACGCAGAGGAAGATCGCAAAGCGCTTACAAAGCATTCCTCGCCATTTTACAGGGGCCACAGGCTGAGTTTTATAAACCCCAGATTTCAAACTATGTGTCCGGTAAATATTTGATTCAGCAGGTTACTAATTCTCCCGATGATGAAGCTTTCCCCAGTTTCTCTTCCGATGGAAATAGCATTATCTATCAGAAATATGTAGGTGGTAATTGGGATATTTACCAGTACAATTTGCAAACTCAAACTCAATCGGTAGTCATTTCTACACCTGATGATGAAGAATTACCCGCGTATTCTCCGGACGGGACAAAATTATACTATACCAGTACATCGGACGACAAGCGCCCCATTGATCCCGAGTTGAAGGTTCGGGAAATCATGGTTATGGATCTAGCGGATAGATACATTGCCAATCTCACCCAAACGGTCGCGGATGACTGGCTGCCGCGTTGCAACAGCAGCGGGTCCTATTTAGTGTTCGTCTCAGAACGCAGCGATTTAAGACGCGTACCTTATACCCAAAAACACAGCGACATTTTTATTATGGAAGCGAATGGAAATTTTCAACGCAACTTAACCAAATCATCTGATAACGAGGGTGGCGCTTGTTTCAACCGGGACGGTAGTAAAATCTTTTTTCATTCCAACCGCAATGGCAATTATGATATTTTTGTGATGGACGTAGATGGTGGACATCAGATGACCGTCATAGATAATCCTGCAAATGATGTTAATCCATATGCATCGCTGATTACTGATAAAATTGTCTTTTTCTCAAACCGTGACGGTAATTATGAAATCTATCTGGCAAACAGCGACGGATCAAACCAGCGGCGGCTAACATTTAATCCGGCTGGTGATTTTAATCCGGTATTTTCGCCTGACGGAAAAAACGTTGCTTTTCATTCCAATCGTGATGGAAATATGGATATATTTTTGATCAACCTGGCAGTGGAAACGGCCGCGGAAACAACCCAGGATTTAATTTCAACCTTGAATAAGTTAGTTAACCCGTAAAATGACCGGGTTTTTATAAGGTGAATTCCCTTCCCCCGTAAATCGGGAATGGGAATCTCAGAGGAGGCATCAAGGAGGTTAATTTCTATCTGACGCGTTTCCAATGTCCTGCCACCCAAATCCAATCGCGTGTTCGATTCTCCCAGTGACCTGGGACCCACACATAGCCTTTGCGCGGTCTAACCCAATAACCATCCATCCACACATATCGTGCACCGCGCTATGCCCAATATCCTTTCACCCAAACTGCATTTGGCCAGGGTGCGGGCGTTTTGATGACCTTGACTTTTGCAGTCGGAGGAGCCTTGACTACATAAACGGTTCTGGAAGCACAGTTGGTGCTTAACATCAATATCAACCCGGCTGCGGATATTAATATTGCGAGTTTTACATTAATCATTGTTCGATCCTCCTTGTTTTCTTTCAATCATCATCTTCTCACTCATCAAAAACTAAAATCGTGCCAGAAACCAATGGCAGAAATAGTATGATTTCACCGAATGTCGTAAGAATGAAAACGTAAATCTGTCCGGCTCGGTACAGCAGAGTTTACCCTTCGGTTCATTTTTTGTGATAGTTACTGGATACTGGATGCTTGATGCTTGATAACTCGAACACCTGAACACTTGGATACTTTATTATTCTTGTGCCTTGGCGTTTTGGTGGCGAATTCAAGATCGGAGTACTTTTGAGAAATTAAATATGCTGTTGTAAATATCAGAAAAAATTTTTAATCTTTTGACCAGGGATAGTATGGATTGAATTATTCTTTTTGCGAGGTCTATTGAATGAAGAGAATATTGGTCACTGGTGCATTTGGACAAATTGGATCGGAACTTGTTTTAAAATTGAAGGATGAATTCGGCGAGGATACGGTGATCCCCACGGATATTAAGGAGCCTCCGGGTGATAAAAGGAATAGTCATTTCAACTATTTGGATATCCTCGATTACGACAAACTGGATACAATCGTGACACGCTATGAAGTCGATACTATTTTCCACATGGCAGCGATTCTTTCCGCATTGGGAGAACGAAATCCGCAATTAGCATACCGGGTAAATCTGCAGGGAGTTGTCAACATTCTGGAGATCGCCCGTCAAAACAGAGTGAAGAAAATCGTAATGCCGAGTTCAATCGCTGTTTTTGGCCCGGATGCTCCCAAAACCAATACCCCAAACCACACGCCATTAAATCCGACCACAATGTACGGCGTTACGAAAGTAGCCGGGGAAAAATTGCTGCAATATTATCACTTAAAATATGGAATTGACACGCGATCGCTCCGCTTCCCCGGCATCATCAGCAGCGAAACCGAGCCGGGAGGGGGAACCACGGATTTTGCTGTGGATTTGTATGTCCACGCGGTTGCCGGAAAGTCATATTCGTGTTATATCTCGGAAAGCACGCCACTGCCGTTTATGTATATGCCCGATGCCATCAAAGCGATAATCGATTTATTTAATGCTGATCCCGCGAGATTGAGAACAAGAATTTATAATGTGAATGTAATGTCGCTAACGCCCGCGGAGATTATCAATTCAATAAAAAAGCACATTCCTGATTTCTCCTGCATTTTCAAACCGGATTACCGCCAAAAAATTGCCGAGTCCTGGCCGCATAGCATTGATGATTCCTTCGCGAGGGAGGATTGGGGATGGAGCCCCACTTTCGATATCGATTCGATGACAAAAGATATGATTACAAAATTAAGGGAGAAAAAGATGTAAACATCTATCAACGCAGAAATCACTAAATACAAACGTATCAAAAACCGGAGGAGCCGTTATGAATACATTAACCGATAGAATGATAAGAGCAGCAAAGCTCGATGCCAATCTGTATGAGGAAGTAGAGGCAGACAGCGGCGCGTTAGGTCAAGCTGTCCTGGTAGTCATTTTATCCAGTCTTGCCGGAGGTATAGGGACTATTTCTGTCGTCGGATTTAAAGGAGTGATCAGCGGAATCATTATTGCGCTTATCGCCTGGTTTGCCTGGGCAGTGGTAACGTATTTTATCGGAACCAAGATTTTACCGCAGCCTCAAACCAACGCGGATTTGGGACAATTGTTGCGTACCATCGGTTTTTCCAGTTCACCCGGAATAATCAGAGTTCTCGGAATTATGCCATTCTTATATAATATTACCAATATTGTAGCGAGCTTATGGATGTTAGCGGCAATGGTGATTGCGGTGCGTCAGGCGCTGGATTACGACTCGACCTGGCGGGCAGTAGCCGTCTGTTTGCTTGGATGGGTTATTTATTTGGTAATTGTATTAATTTTTACAAGCTTGTATCGATGACAAGGGGCGCTTATTAAGTCATTAAGAATTCAATTTAATAAAACAAGGATGGAATCATGAAAAATGCCAGAATTATCGGGCATGGTCATTTTGTGCCTGATCGGGTTGTAACCAACGCGGAATTGGAAAAGATGATGGATACTTCGGATGCCTGGATTCAGGAACGAACCGGAATCAAAGAGCGCCGTTGGATTCAGCCCGGTGAGATTACCATCTACGGATTGGGATTTAAGGCAGCTCAAAAAGCGATCCAACGGGCCGGAATTGAAGCCAGTGAAATAGAGTTCATTATTTTTGCCAGCATACTAGCTGATCATGGTTTTCCAGGCGGCGGCTGTTTCATGCAGGAAATGCTGGAAATACCGGGTGTTCCTTCAATGGACATTCGCAATGCTTGTTCTGGTTTTATTTATGGTTTGGCTATCGCTGATAAGTTCATAAAGAGTGAAACGTATAAAACTGTCTTGGTTGTTGGAGCCGAAATTCAAAGCACCGGCATCGATAAAACCACTCGGGGCAGAGACGTGTCGGTTATCTTCGGGGACGGTGCGGGCGCTGTCATTCTGCAGGCGACGGATGATAAGAGTAAGGGCGTATTAACGACTCATTTGCATGCCGACGGGCGGTACGCCAAAAAATTATGGTGCGAATGGCCCTCCATCCACATGACTCCGGCAGTTGGCGGAATGTTCAATGATTGGGAACGTGACGCTCCCTACATGGAAGGCCGATTCGTCTTCAAACATGCGGTTGTGAAATTTCCCGAGGTGATTAATGAAGCTCTGGAAGCCACCGGGCATTCAATAGAGGATGTTGATTTGGTTATCCCTCATCAAGCAAATTTGCGTATTACCGAAGTGGTTGCCCAGCGTTTAGGTATACCCATGAGTAAGGTGTACAGCAATATTCAGCGTTACGGAAATACCACAGCAGCTTCAATTCCCATTGCACTGGATGAGGCCGTGGAAGAAGGGCTAATTAAAGAAAATAGCTTGGTTTGTCTCGCGGCTTTCGGATCCGGCTTTACCTGGGGTTCGGCCTTAATTCGGTGGTAATTTTGGAAAGGCGGCTTGACAAGCCGTTGGCTGTTGAGTTATATTTTTCCTCGTCCACGCCGGAGTGGCGGAATTGGTAGACGCGCCGGACTCAAAATCCGGTGAGGGTGATACCTCGTGAGGGTTCGAGTCCCTCCTCCGGTACTGATAAAAACAACAACTTAGGTCTGATTTAGCTTTTGGAATTTTCTTCGAATCAGTTATGAGTCTTTAAATCTGAAAATCCTTTTTAAGCCTTATCAAAAGGATCTTTAGTCAGCCAGAGTAGCGGAATCATAAACCACCTGCTTCAGGACTTAACTCTAATATAAACCACCGCCCGAGTATTTTTCCATCAGGGTACTTAAATCACTTTTAAAGCACAGTGAGGCACGCCACAAAGCAATGGAATTCATTAATTCCTCTTGGAAGATTTTGAATTAAAATATAATTTGTCAGAATGATAGGGTGGAGCTCGAAATCGGTATTTGTGCGGTAATATGTTGAGGCAAGTGAAGAATGGATGGAGACATTAACTCTTTTTATAAAGGGATTTTCCTTTAATGAATTAAAACAAAAAGAATACGGAATTCTTTCACTGCATTAGTTATTGATTGGAGCGTCAATTGATTGATCCTCTTAGCCGCGAGACAGAATTTTGCGACGGTGAAAAAATTGTAGTAAACCTCAACCAGCCGGTTATCAGATATCCTAAAAATCCTATCATTAAAAGTTCCGATGTCAATAAAGTATGGAAGGATCCGATCCACCGGGTTATAACTGTTCATAATGCCGGTGTGACAAGAATGGACGGCGAAACGGTACTGCTTTTTCGTTCACACCTTCGCTGTGGTATTAGCGTTTTAGGGTTAGCAATAAGTAAAAATGGAATTGATAACTGGAGAATCCATCCCGATCCTGTTTTAAAGCCTGCCACTCACAATGATTTATTTGCTGAAAAATCGGATGCGAATCTGATAATTGAAAACGAGGCAGGCGGCGTCGAGGATGCCCGGATTACCCAAATTGATGATGTATATGCTATTACTTATAGCGCTTATCATGCATATAGAAAAGACTATGTTCGTGTTTGTCTTGCGACTACTAAGGATTTTAAATCATTCATCAGGTATGGAGCAATGCTTAATATTAGAATGAGAAACGTGGTGATTTTCCCTGAAAAGATCAATAATAATTATGTGGCCCTTTTTAGACTGAATGATGAGAGAGACACCTATGTCGATGGCGTTTTCACCCAAATAAAAATTGGCTATACAAATGATTGGAGAAGTAACAATTGGCGTTTAGTCGATATGCCAATTATGAAAACCGGCGGTGGTCCAAGTGCCTTTTCAAACAAGATTGGTCCTGGCGCTCCTCCCATTAAAACGGGACGAGGGTGGATTTCCATTTTTCACGGCGTTCGAACGACGATGGATGGTAATCCTTATGTGCTTGGCGTAGCTCTACATGATTTGCAAGATCCGGCACGTGTAAAAATGAGCAGCGTTCCCATCCTGTTCCCCACAGCCGCTGATTGCCGCGTCACTGAAGATGATTATATCCATGTGCAAAATGTGATATTTACCTGTGGCGCCGTCCGAAAAAGTGATGGGACAATCTACATCTATTATGGCGGCAATGATACGGTTATGAATCTTGCGACAACGCATGAGGATGTTCTCAGTGCCCTTTGTGAGGAATGTGGACAGAATTCACTTACCGGGCAATTGTTATATATAATTTGAAATAAATTGGAATTGTATTTTGTCCAGATCACTCTTCGTGCAAGGTGACTTATAATCTAAGGAGAGTAATTGATGTCAATTCTGGGAGGAGTTGAAGCGGGAGGAGAAAAATTTATCTGTGCGATCGGTACTGGTCCGAGAGATTTAGGATCAGAGGTTCGATTTGACACAAGAGCACCTCAAGAAACTCTTTCGAAGGTAATTACTTTTTTTAATCAACAGCGTAAGGAAGCCGGATCTTTAGAAGCAATCGGCATAGGTTCCTTTGGTCCAATTGATATAAACCCAAATTCTCCGACTTTTGGCTATATAACAAGCACCCCAAAACCAGGTTGGGCTCAAACTGATTTTGTGGGTTTTATAAAACGAAATTTGGGTGTGCCGGTGGCTTCGATACGGATGTGAACGTTGCCGCACTTGGTGAAAGACGCTGGGGTGCGGCAAAAGGATTGGATGACTTCATTTATTTGACAGTCGGAACGGGAATAGGTGGAGGAGGAATGCTTAATGGAGAATTGTTGCATGGCTTAGTTCATCCTGAGATGGGGCACATAAGAATTCCACATGACAAAATAAATGATGATTTTCGCCATTGCTGTCCTTTCCATGGAGACTGTTGGGAAGTGTTGGCATCAGGCACGGCCATTGAAAAACGATGGGGAAAACCCGGGAATGAAATTCCGCCGGATCATCTGGCATGGGAATTAGAGGCTCATTGTTTAGCATTGGGTATAGTTAATATAATTTGTGCCTTTTCTCCCTGGCGAATTATTCTAGGCGGTGGTGTGATGCAGCAAAGACAACTTTTTCCGATGATTCGCAAGTCTGTGTTAGAATTGTTGAATGGATATATAAGAGTCTCTGCAATCATAAAAAAAATTAATAGTTACATTGTGCCACCTGTGCTTGGTTATAAAGCTGGCATATTGGGCGCTATTGCTCTGGCTCAACAAGTCTCTGAGAGATAAGATCTGTTATTTAGTTAAGAACAGTAATAATTATTATTGCAGGGCTGAAAATATGTGTTGTTATTTTTATTGTTATTGGAGAATGATGTGTCTACCCGTCAAACAATGGAGATAGATGCTTATTTACATCATTGTCAGACAGATCCCTGTTTTATCTGCGAGATAGTTACAGGATATCCTGAAGAGCAATACCGTGTTATTTACGAAAATGAGTCAATTATTGTCTTTCTCAACAAATATCCAACACTCTATGGTTACACTTTAGTTGCACCTAAAGAACATTGTGAGAATTCTATAGAGGATTTTACTATAACAGAATATCTCTCACTCCAAATAACTATCTACTGGGTCGCTCAGGCAGTGAAACAAGAAGTACCCACTGAGAGAATCTATATTCTTACATTGGGCAGTCGGCAAGGAATATCACATGTTCATTGGCATATTGCCCCTTTACCCCCTAATGTACCATATAAAGAACAACAGCTCGAAGCACTCAATTTTAAAAAAGGGATTCTGAAGTTATCAAAAGAAGAGATGACATCTCTTGCAAAACGTATTCGAAGTAGGATGGAAGACACCAAAAATCTTTTATTTTGAAATTTATTATAGCTGGATTTATTAAGGTTTAAGATTTAGTAGTAGCAATCAATATAACTATGAACGAGAAAATCCGTCCTGTTTTTCATTTTACACCTCCAAAAAATTGGATGAATGACCCGAATGGTCTTGTTTATCTTAAAGGTGAATACCACCTTTTTTACCAGCACAATCCTCTTGGGAAGGATTGGGGACATATGAGTTGGGGACATGCGGTCAGCCAGGATTTAATTCATTGGCAAAATCTTCCTGTAGCGATACCTGAAGAACTGGAAAATGGTTTTACTATTTTTTCAGGTAGCGCTGTGGTGGATGTGGATAACAGGAGTGGATTTGGCAGACACGGACAGCCACCTATTGTGGCCGTTTACACTACGGATTATCATCCTAAAAAGAAACTCCAAAATATTCATATTGCATATAGTGTTGATTCTGGTAGAACATTCACAAAATACAGCGGAAATCCCGTCCTTGATGTGGACGATCAAAAATTTGGCGATCCAAAAGTTTTTTGGCATCCCGACACCGCAAAATGGATTATGGCTAACATTCTTGGTGAGCGGCAGGGTAGGGTCGCCTTATATAGTTCAAGTGATCTGAAAACATGGGATTTTATGAGTGAGTTCACTGCCGATGAAAAGGTTCCGGGCAAATGGGAATGCCCCGATCTATTCCCTCTTACAGTTGATAACAACCCCAATAATGTCAAATGGATACTCAAGATCAATTCAACCACTGGACCTGTTTCCAAATATTTTCTTGGAGTATTTGATGGGCAAAACTTTCATACTGATCCAAATTTTTACGAAGCCTATGATTTGAATTTTGGCGATATTTATGCCGAATCAACCTGGAATAATATCCCTGCTAGTGATGGTAGAAGAATTCTTATTGGCTGGGTACCACAATCACCCTGTGAGAATCGACTATGGACCGGTATGCAATCCGTTCCCCGCAGCTTAGAACTTGAGTCAATCGAAAGTAGATTAAGAATTTGTCAGGAACCAATAACCGAAATGAAAGGATTACGAACAAATCATATTAAAATCGAAAATCGAGTATTGAAAGGTGATACTAACTTGGAGTTATCTACTTCAGGAAGAGAATTGGAGATTATTGCTAATTTCAAGATTATATCTTCCATTGAATTTGGGTTTCGATTGAAGTTTAACCGGGGTAATAAAATCGTCATTGGTTACTCTAAAACTTCAAACAAAGTATTTATTAAGCAAACTGGTAAGAGGCAACTAAGTGGATCATTAGCCGAATGGACTGAGAAAATCCGATTTCACATCTTTATAGATCGTTCCATTATTGAGGTATTTGTAAACAAAGGTGAAATTGTATTTACCGTATTAGTAGAGCAGGATTCAATAATTGAAAAATTTTATATCTTTAATCAAAAGGGAGATATAAAAATAAATGGTTTTGAGATGTGGAAATTGAATAGGGATTAAATTTAGGATCTAATCTATATGTTATTTGGGGAATAATCTTTAATGAAATCGGCATTTAAATTTTTAGAGATATCATTGATTATTACTTTGTGCCTTTCTTGTCAAAAAAAAATCGAAGAGACCACCGATATCATAGCAAGAATAGATGACCAGAATATTACATTAGAAGATTTTCGTCTATTTTACGAACTGGACCCCAACTTTGGAATTGATTCGACCGGTTATGGCGCTTTGCTTGATGAATTGCACAAGTTCATCGATCAGAAATTATCGTATCGCAAAGCTCAGCAAACCGGCCTGATGCAGGACTCTCTTTTTGTCAAAGCGAAGAATTGGGAACAAAAGCGGGCGATGCTGAGGCAGTTGTATCGCGAGAAGGTTGAAAAACAAATAGAAATTACCGAAGAAGAACTCCGGCAAGCTTTTGTGCGACATAACTCCGAACTGCACGTGCGTCAGTTATTTACTAAAGATGCTGAACACGCGCAAGAACTGTACGAGCAGCTGCAGGCAGATGCTACTTTCGAAACTTTGGCTTCGCAAGTTTTTGCTGATACAGTATTGGCAAAGAATGGAGGAGATCTAGGATGGATCAAAGCCGGAGATTTAGATGAAGATTTCGCTGATGCAACGCTTAGTCTGGGGAAAAACGAAATTTCTCAACCGACGCAAACACAGTGGGGATATCATATCATTCAATTACTGGACCGCAAAGAACAGATAATCCTAACCGAAAGCGACTTCAACGCTCAGAAGAGTGGTCTGGAGAAGCGCATTAAAAGAAAAAAAGGCCAGAGGCTGTCCAGTGCATTTATTGCTGGCTTCATGAAAGACTTGAATCCACAACCGGTCCCAAATAATTTTCGCCTCTTGTGGAATGCAATTGTCTCGCCTCCTGAGCGAGAGAAGTCCACTATATCATTTAAAATTACGTTTACAAATAAACTAATAAATGAGATCCTCCAAACGCTTCACCCATATTTAGACAAACCTCTCATACAGTATCGGGGCGGATCGGTAACCCTCGGAGATTATCTAATCGCTTTAAAGGATATCCCAGTAGGCAATCGTCCGCGATTCCAATCCCGGAAACAGCTATCAAATCGGATTGGAATTTGGATTCGCGACGAATTGTTATTTGAGAAGGCACTACGAAAGAATTTAGATAATCACCCTGGGGTAAGGGCGGAAGTGGAAGATTTTTTGGAGCAGCAAAGCTACCTGTTTTTCCTTAGCAAGGAAATGGAAGCGATCAATCCTCCGGAATGGACTACAAAGTATTTTGAGAATAGGGACAGAAACATTTTGAGGGATCATCCTGAATTATCAGGTTTTCATACTTTCCAGGAATGGGTAGGATACAAAGCGGAAAATAATCTTCATAAAACCTTAAAATCAATTAACGCTGACATTGAGATAGATTATCAAACCCTGCTGAAAGAAAGTAAGAATATCAACTGGGACCGACGCGTCAGGATGTTTGCCATTAGAAAACCCTCCTAAAAACATTTGATTCATATCGATTTAAATCGATCAATGATTATTTTATTAGGCTAATCCATTTAATCGTTTAACTAAAATCGACACATTAGAAAAAATTACTATTGACATTATGAATTATAGAGGTTAACATTTAGGTAAGATTAGTTAAACGTTTAACTAATTTCGTGATAACATGCCCATCACAATTAAAGATGTCGCCAAAAGAGCGAATGTTTCCTCCGCGACGGTCTCACTTGTCATAAATAAAAATAAACGTATATCTGAAAAAACACGAGCCATAGTTCTAAAAGCGATAAAGGATCTAGGCTATCATCCAAGTCGATCCGCAAGAGGGCTTGTTTCAAAGCAAAATGGAAATATTGGATTCATTTTGACTGACGATCACTTTTCCAGGAGTGAACCATTTTACACTAAAATTTTTATTGGTACCGAGCTTCAAGCAAGGGATGACGAGTATTATGTTCTCCTAACCACTATCCCAAAATCATTCAAAAAACCTGATTCTCTGCCAAGATTCGTTCTGGAGAGAAATGTTGAGGGAACCATTCTGGCTGGAATGATTCCCTGGGATTTGATGGATTGTCTGGAAGAATATAAATTGCCGCTGGTTTTCGTAGACTATTATCCGGCAAATGGAAAATATTCCGTTGTCATGAGCGACAATATTGCGGGAGGATTTCAAGCTACACAGCATTTGATTGATTGTGGACATCGTCGCATTACCTATTTATATAGTGATCAACAACATCCCAGTATTAATGAACGTTTTCAGGGTTATAAAATGGCTTTGGAAAAGGCTAATTTGGATTCTATTCCAGTATCCGATGAAGGCTCTACTAATCGAAAGGGTGGCTATAATGCAGCTCAAAGACTTTTTGCCAAAAGAAAAGACGTGACCGCAATTTTTGCCTGCAATGATGCAATGGCAATTGGTGCGCTTCAATTCCTAAAAGAAAAGGGCATGAAAGTGCCTAAAGATGTGTCTATCGTAGGCTTTGATGATGTGGAAGCGGATCTTTCATTAGATCCTCCGCTGACGACAATACGGGTTCAAAAGGAAGAGATGGGAATTCAGGCAATGCGACTTCTAACCGAAATTTTGCGCAATAACTCGGCTAAACCAAGAAAAATATTGGTTCCAGTTGAGCTAATTGTGAGAGGTTCAACCTGTAAGCTGAACAAAAAAGTTGAGAGTAAATAACATGATAAGGTGGCAGAAAAATCCCATAAATAATTTAAGTTAAACTAATTTTCTGGAGGTAGTATGCATAATAAAATTAACGGCATCTTTTCGGTTTTATTGTTTTTATTATTTGCAGGAACGCTTACTGCGCAAACCAATTTATTGCCCAACGCTGATTTGGAGACATGGGCGCCGAACTATTGGTCTATGTATAATGATGGAATGGGTGCGACGATGACCTGGGCGACGGATGAGGCAGCGGGGCAAAGTTTACGCTCTTTCAAGGTTGAAAAACCCTCGACAACCACGGATGCGGTTGGCTGGGAGAGCGAGAACAATGCCGATCTGTATTGGAACAATGCCGCGGGAAATACGCTATACACCATGCGTTTTTGGGCTATGACCAGCGGAGTTAACACTAACCCTACCAATAATGATGAGAGAATTGGGGTATGGTATCGTTTCTATCTTGGCGGCAGTTTGATCGGAGAGCAATTCTTGACGGTAGATCAATCGACTGCGAGCACGAATTGGCAGGAGTACGTCAGCACGCCAATGCTGGTGACCAGTGAACCGGACGAGGTGAAAGCCTGGTTGATCATGGGTAAAGATGCGACTGGCACAGTATGGTTTGATAATATTGATTGTGGTACTGATCCATGGTCGATGGGGATATTTAATGCGGATGCAGAGATACCGGAAGGCTGGATGAACTGGGCTAGTTCCACGGACATCGGGTTTGCGAACACGGTGTTGGATCCTGATGCCCACAGTGGCCAGTACAGCGCGTTGTTGTATGAGGCGGATACCCTAGCTGATGAGATGGTATTCTACAGCGAGCCGGTACCAGCCAATCCAGACAAATGGTATAAAGTTAGCGTATGGGCCAAAACCGACAGCATCAATACCGGTGATAAATGGTATCCCACTAACGCCATGCCAAACTTTGATGATCAGCGGTTGGGTATTTGTTTCTTCTTCCATCGCACTCCACTCTATACCAATTGGGATCTGACCGGCGGCGACCAGTTTTTCTATTTCAATCAAACACCTGATAGCCAACACACCGGCTGGAATTATTACTGTGCATTTGCGAAATCTCCTAGTGATGCTGCCGGCGTGAGCATGCGGGCCCGGTTTAATAACTTTCCCACCGGCTATGTCTGGTATGATGACTTTGCTATAGAGGAAGTCCACGATGTCATTACCATTATTGAACAAGAACCCACACCAGTGACTAACCTTGTACCGACTGATTTCCAATTGAAACAAAATTATCCCAATCCATTTAATCCAGAAACGATTATAGAATATCGCGTACCAGAGCAGGGTCGAGTTGTATTGAGTATATATAATTCCTTGGGCCAAAAAGTACGAACACTTGTAAATGATGTAAGAGCACCTGGTACCTATCAAGTTTATTGGGATGGTACAACGGATAATGCAGCTACAGTTGCCACGGGTGTCTATTTCTATCAGCTCCGTGGCGAAAATGCCCTTATTACAAAGAAAATGATTTTCATCAAATAGTCTCTTTTGGCCGAAGAAAGTAATGAATTCACCTGGCTTTGCATGAAAAATGCAAGGTCAGGTGGTTCAATAAAGATTATTCTAAAATCAAATTTGATAATATTATCTGAATATGCCAGGGGGCTGCAGATGGGTTTGCCTAAATTTAATAATGCTCTTTTTTTATTGATTATTATTCTTCCTTCTCTTCTTTGTGCGGGTATCACGGGCAAGATAACCGGCTTGGTTGTTGATGCGGCCACTAATGAACCATTAATTGGCGTAAATATAGTGGTTGTTGATAATCCTTTTGGAGCGGCGACCGATGTCGATGGGACCTTTATCATATTAAATCTTCCACCAGGTACGTATTCATTACAAGCCATGATGATGGGTTATACAGAAGTATTGGTCAAGGATGTTCGTGTAAATGTTGATAAAACAACCCGGGTGGATTTCAAACTCCAAGAAACCACCCTCGAGTTTGGAGAATCGGTGGAAGTCACTGCTGAGCGGTTATTAGTAAAGAAGGATCTCACTTCGAGCGAATCAATTGTTGGCAAGGAAGAAATAGAAAACCTACCGGTACAGGATTTTACCGACGTACTTAATATTCAGGCCGGTGTAACAGTTGATGCGGGCGGCGCTATCCATATCAGGGGTGGGCGCGCTAATGAGATTGCCTACATGGTAAATGGCGTCTATGTAAACGATGCCTATTCCGGCGATCATGCCCTGGAAGTGGAGAATAACTCTATACAGGAATTAAATGTGATCAGTGGTACCTTCAATGCGGAATATGGCCAAGCAATGTCTGGGGTTGTTAATATTGTTACAAAAGAGGGTGCCAATACATTTGAAGGTAATATTCAAGGCTACTTTGGGGATTATGTGAGTTCAAGGGATGATATATTTTGGAATATAGACAATTTGAATCCTATGGTCGATGTTCAGGGGTCAATTAGCGGACCGATACCAGGATTTAAAAAATTAAAATTCTTTGCCAGCGGTCGGTACTATGATAACGAAGGCTATATATATGGGAAAAATGTATTTTTACCTTCAGATTCTTCAGATTTTAATAGTTCAGACAACCCTGATGATTGGGTTGTAATGAGTCATGGACAAAAATTTAACTACAGTGAAGAAGCAGCACAACAAGCAATCAATAATGCTGAATCCATTTCGATGAATAAATCTTCGCGTTTGTCTGGAAATCTAAAACTGAGTTATCAGGTGACCACTACTGACAAAGTTACACTGGAAGGATTATTTCAGGCTAGTGATGGGATGGATTACAACCATGAATTCAGATTAAATCCGACTGGTATTTATAAGAATGATAACACAACTTTCATCGGTTCAACATTTTGGAATCATGTTTTTGGTGCACTCACCTTTTTGGATATACGTGGTTCATACCTTTATACAGAATATAATCAAAATGTCTATGATGATCCCTTTGATAGTCGTTACGTATCGGCTGACTATCTGCGGCATACAGGAACAAATGCCTACCTCAGCGGCGGTCAACAAATGTGGCATTTTACAAGAAATACAACTACCTGGGTGATAAAAGCAGATTTAACCAGTCAAATGACTAAATCGCATCAGCTAAAATTTGGTGGGGAATACAAGAATAATAGACTGGAAATGGAGGAGTTTGAGGTTGTTCCTGAGCTCCCTGGGAGAATTCCACCCCTAACCGCTCTGAATAACAATCGATATGTATACTATCCAAATGAATTTGCCGCCTATATTCAGGATAAAATGGAATATAATGACCTGGTTGTAAATCTGGGTTTGAGATACGATTATTTTAACCCCGACGGTAAGATTCCACTTGATTTTAGAAATCCTGCTAATTCTAGGACACGAAAAGCTGGGATAAGTTCTCAATTTAGCCCCCGTATTGGTTTGGCATATTCCATTTCAGAAAATGGTAAAATTCACGTTTCCTACGGTCATTTTTTTCAGACACCCAATTATTTTTATTTATATACCAATCCGGAATTTGAAATAGATCCCTTGCAGGGTACAACTTCACCCCCTCCTCAATCAGAAGCGAATACTGTTGGTAATGCAGAATTAAAACCTCAACAAACTATTATCTACGAGATTGGTGTTCAGCAGCAATTAGGGAGTGATTTCAGTCTCGCTGCCATTGGGTTTTACAAAGATATCCGGAATCTGCTTGGCATAGAAGTATTACAGAACCAACAGGGTGCAAAATATGGTCGATACATCAATAGGGACTACGCCTATGCGCGTGGAATAACGCTCGAATTTCAGAAAAGGTATTCCTCTTTATGGAGTTTCTCTGTTGATTATACGTTCCAGGTGGCAAGGGGAAATGCTTCTGATCCCAATACCGCATTTTTAGATGCCCAAACAGATCCACCCACTGAGACAGTCAAAGAATTTGTCGCGTTGACCTGGGATAGGCGCCATCAAATTAATTCAACGATCGGAATTGGTAGACCAGGAAATTATTTTATGAGCTTTATCGTACGATATGGAACCGGACTGCCCTATACACCCACTTTTCAAAATGTTCAAACTTCTTTTGAAAATAGTGGGCGAAAGCCGGATCAATTTACAACCGATGTGTACTTGTATAAAAGCATCGCTCTGATATCCATGAAATTTCAATTGTTCCTCAGGGTGTTCAACCTGTTTGATCGTCTCAATGAAAAAGATGTATTCACAGATACAGGCAGGGCTAACTATACTTTGGCTCCTCTTTATGTAGGTGGTTTACATCCTAGGGGGATTAATTCACTGGATCAGTATTTTATTCGACCGGAGTATTATACCGAACCCAGACAAATCCAATTTGGTTTGGAATTACAGTTCTAATCAATAAGGTGTGGTTATGAATAAGAACCGATTATCAATATTTTTTTTGATTTTGGTTAGCTTTTTTTTACTAAGTACCCTTTTTGCACAGCGGTTACCAGATCCAAATGTGGGAAATGAGACATTAAGACGTACCGGCACAATGGATGGAAATCTTGTGAGAACCTTATTCCTTAATTGGGGTGAGATCGCTCATTGGCCGGATTCTCCCTCCGGGGAATGGCCTAAGGGCACTGGTCATCAATATGTGGATGGAGTTGCATTGGTTGTCCAGGCTCGTGCCATCGATAATACAGGCAAGGTAATATACCCGATGGAAACTCAATACCGAGAATTCGTGGATAGGGGACCCGCGCAGGAGCTCTGGGGATGGGCACCACTTCCTGGCTATTTTAATCCTTTGAGCACAGAACCGGCTATGAGCGATGATCCCTCAACCTGGCCGGATCGATGGCCGGATAAAGCAGATGGATGGGTGAATCCGAATGAGTTTAGAAATGATTTTGATGATGATGGAAATGGTATAATAGATGACCTGGTTTTCTGGAACGGCTTTTTTGGCAAGGGAGTTACAAATGCAGATCTGGAAGCCTATTTCGTATTTGATGATGATCCTGATGAAGAATGGGATTTTTATCCAGATCCTTCTGATCCGGAGCGGCGCGGTATGGGATTAGAGGTGGCTTCACGTCTCTTTCAATGGTCTCAAGTCTTAGCAGAGGATGTCATCTTTGCGATTTATTTTATTACCAACGAAGGGCAGTATAGTTACGATAGCACCTATTATGCATTTTATATTGACTGGGGAGTGGGTGGAACAGATGATTCATCTGACGATACGGGTGATTATGATACGTTTTTGGATATTGCCTGGGCTTGGGATTTTGATGGAATTGGCACTCCTGGTCAATGGTCGCCGGTCGGTGTTGCAGGATTTGCATTTTTAGAGAGCCCGGGAATAGAAGATGATTTTTTAGATAATGATGAGGATGGATTGATTGATGAAAGCAGGGTTTCGGGACCTGGTCAATGGTTGGATGTATCTCCTTATGGAGTAGATGATCCTGCCCAATTTCTGGCGTATTACGGACGGGAGCCCGGCCCCCATTTTTCCGGGGATGAAGATGGTGACTGGACTTCTTTTACGGATTCGGATGGAAATGGACAATGGGATGAAGGGGAATCTCTGAATGATGATAAGGGGGAAGATGGATTGGGACCGAATGATTTTAACTATTCTGGTCCGGATAATGGAGAGGGCGATGGAATCCCCACAACGGGTGAACCAAATTTTGATTTTACTGATAAGGACGAGTCAGATCAAATAGGCTTAACAGGATTCCGAATATTCCCGGTTCATACCTACGAGTTATGGAACGAATCTCAAAATTGGGGGGTTTTCAAATCGGCACCCCCACCTCACAGTCAACAGATAACTGCGAATTTGGGGATGTTCTTCTCTTCCGGTCCTTTTCCACTTGATCCCGGGCAAACAGAAAATTATTCGATGAGCTTACTCTTCGGGGACGATTATGATGATTTGGTACTTACCAAAAAAACAATTCAGCAGATCTATAATGCTGATTACAGATTTGCTCAGCCACCGCTTAAACCAAGATTGAAGGCAGTAATTCCCGGGGATGAACGTGTAATCCTAGTCTGGGATAAACGGGCTGAGAAATCATTCGATCCATTCCTGCAAGAATTCGATTTTGAAGGATATCGAATTTACCGCAGTACAGATCCTGAACTTCTTGAACCACGACTGATTACAGATGCATTTGGGCGATTAACATTCAGGGATCCGATTGCTCAATTCGATCTGAAAAATAATTGGCAGTATCTTCATCCTATCGATGTATCAGGTGCTCATTTTTATATGGGTGATAATTCCGGATTGCAGCACTACTTTATTGACACTGATGTCAAAAATGGACAAACCTATTATTATGCCATCGTTTCTTACGATCATGGACTTGTCGATACCATTAGTACCGGAGACCTTGTCGGATTAACCCCTGCGGAATGCACAAGCATTATCCGTAAAGATATTGCTGGTAATGTTAAAGTTGATATTAATACTGCAGTAGTAACTCCACGTGCACCGGCTGCCGGTTATATTGATCCGGTTTTAGGTGGAAATATTAAGCGAGAAACAATCGGAACGGGGAAAATGGAATTTAACTTCTTGGTCCCTGATTCCGTTCTTGACGATCACACCTATGCGATTGAATTTGGTGATACCTCATTTTTTCACAATGGTGGCAGCCCGTATTATGTCATTTATGATATCACAAACGGGCAAAATATTGCCAAGACAGATACCATTTGGATCGATGAAGTCTCGAAATCTCCGCTGGTGGATGGCTTTACTGTTACCATAACCAACGACCCGGTTGACATTGATATGGAAAATAGTAAATGGCTGGTTGGTGGTACAAATTTTAGGCCTCGTTTAAATTTTGATAAGCGATTCTCTAAATTAGATCTAAATATTTTTTACCCAGCTGACTTCGAGATTATGTTCTCTGATCAGATTGTTGATACAGCAGTCAATGTTTTCGGATTTCCACCCACATTGCCCACAAAATTTTCGGTTTATAATACCACTGAAAAAAAAGACGCTGATTATCAATTTCTTGAATTCTATGCAAAAGACTCTTCTCTCACGCCATATTATCCCTGGCAAAATCCGGATTCTACTGAAGCCATTATGGTTTGGTTTGTTGAAGATCGTCCTGGAAAACCAGTTCAATATAAAGCCGGATGGCGCTTTTATTTTGAATCGGATACAATCCAGCCGGAATTCCCGCCACAGCCAGGTGACCTTCTGCGTATAGCCAGCAAAAAACCGTTTCGTACCGGGGACAGAGTTGAGTTTTCTGTCAAAGGCCAAGGATATAGCGCTGAAAAGGCAAAGCGGGAGTTAGATAATATCGCTGTTGTGCCAAATCCTTACGTGGTTGTCGCATCATGGGAAGAAAAATCACCATTTCGTTTTGGACGAGGAGAAAGAAAAGTCTATTTTATTCATCTGCCCAAAGAGTGTACCGTTCGCATTTATACTCTGCGAGGATATTTAGTTGATCAATTTACGCATAGCAGCACGGCTGACGACGGACAGGAGGCTTGGAATCTGCTGAATAAAAATGGTCAGGAAATCGCTTATGGTGTTTATATCTATCATGTAGACGCGCCAGGTGTGGGCAAAAAAATTGGAAAATTTGCGGTAATAAAATGAGAATTCTTACCATAGTACCCGTGGAATCTAATGCCCTTTTTGAAAGTTGAGAGAATAAATGATAGATCTCTACGATGTGAATTGTCTGATAATTAATGGGTATTGAATTATGAAACCTGTTCTAAGAGCAATATTGATCAGTTTGGTTCTTTCCATTTATTTATTTGCTCAGTCGTTTGAGGGAAAGGTAACCAACGTAGGCACTACTTCAGGGTCGTTTCTGGAAATTGGTGTTGGTGCCCGGGCAATTGGCATGGGAGGTGCATTTGTTTCTACCGCGAATGATGTGAGTGCAATTTACTGGAATCCTGCTGGCCTTGGTAAGCTTAGCCGGCCGGAAGTGTTATTTGTCCACACCAATTGGATTGCAGACATTTCTTATGATTTCGCAGCGATTGTGCTTCCAATTGGTCGATACGGGACCATCGGGGCGAGCGTTACCGCATTGTCCATGGGGGAAATGAAAGTAAGAACGGTCATTTTACCCGAAGGAACCGGTGAATTTTTTGATTCTAGGGATATGGCAATTGCCGTTTCATATGGATTGAAAATCACTGATCGATTTTTGATTGGATTTAACGGAAAATATATTTCACAAAAAATTTGGAAAGAATCGGCCCAAGGATTTGCCATAGATGTGGGAACTCTTTTTAGAACCACATTCAATGATCTCCGGATTGGTGCAACAATGATGAATTTTGGAACTGATATGCAGATGGATGGTGAGGACTTGTTGGTCTATCATGATATCGATCAACAGCAGTTTGGGAATAATGATCGGATTTTTGCCAAACTTCAAACAAATAAGTGGCCTTTACCGCTCACGTTCCAGGCGGGAATTGCTTTAGAGGCATACGATACGAAACCCCATCGGCTAACACTTGCAACAGAAGCGATGCATCCAAATAATAATTCGGAGAGTGTTCATTTAGGGATGGAATATGCTTTACAAGAGTTGTTTTTTCTTCGTGCCGGGTATAGAAATCTATTCCTAACCGATAGCGAAGAGGGTCTGACATTAGGTACTGGTTTATCAAGCAGACTCTTTGGAAATTTTCAGATTACCGTTGATTACGCCTATGCGGATTTTGGGAGATTAGAAAATGTTCATCGATTTTCGGTAAACATGAAGTTTTAGGAAAACAATATTGAAGTTGAGCTTTAGATTTGAATTCATACTTTTATTTTCTATACTAGTTTTATTCTCCTGCCAGGGTTTGATCAACAAATCGAATGATAAACTTATCTATTGGTCCTCTAACAATCAGGATGAAATTGCATTTGCCCAAACGGTGGTAAATGAATGGAATAATCGTTCTCAGAATAAATTAGTGCATACTCAGCCTGTTCCAGAAGGGCAATCCAGCGAGGAGGTAATTCTTGCTGCTGTGGTTGGAGAAACGACACCAGACATCTATTCAAATATGTGGCAAGGCGACGTTGAAGCCTATGCGCAGGCTAAAAAGTTGATCGCTCTCGATACCTTACCCGGATTTATGCCTTTCATATACGCACGATGTGACAGCCTAGTGGTTGCTGAAGTAACATCTTCTGATGGGCATATCTACCAGATTCCCTGGAAGATTAATCCCATCATGCTGCTATATAACAAAAAGCATTTAAGAAAAATTGGTTTTGATATACCACCATCCACTTATTCAGAATTCCTAGAAGCTGGCAAACGAGCTCAGAAGGATACAGATGGGGATGGATATGTAGATCGGTGGATTGGTTATGCAGAGGTTAAAGCAGAGTGGTGGCAACGTTTCTTTGATTTTTATTCTCTATACCTCGCAGCATCCGGAGGTGGATATTTGATCAAAAATAATGAGGTCGCATTTGAAAACAAATATGCCGTGCAGACTTTTGAATTTCTGCAAACGCTGTATAAAAAGAAATTTTTTACACAAGAACGGCTGGATGCCAGGCAAGATGCTTTTTTATCGGGAATTATCTCAACTCGCTTTACCGGTCCCTGGGATATTAGCCGCGCAGAAAAATTCAAACCGGAAGGATTTGAATATGATTTTGTTCATCTTCCTGTTCCGGATGATCACACCGGCCCAATTTATACTTATGGCGATCCAAAAAATATAGTCATCTTCAATACTTGCGATGATCCAGCACAGGCCTGGGAATTTATAAAATTAATGATAAGCAAAGAAAATGATTTGAGATTATTGGAAATAACCAGCCAATTACCCCGGCTTCAAAATTTGTATGAAGATGATTATTTTAGAACTTTTTTCCAAAAAAATTCTAAAATGATTCCTTTTGCCAAACAGGCTCAATATGTTCGTGGTACGGATATTTGCCCGGTGTTGAAAGAAGTATTCGATATTATTTCACAGGAATATGAAGCTTGTGTTATCTATAACACCAAATCCCCGGAGGAAGCAATAAAAGATGCGGCGCAAGCGGTACGGTTGTTGTTAATGTAATCTAAAATAGCAGTATTGATTTTCAGCCTCATTGGGCTGTGCAAAAAGTCCATACATCGTCATCCTGAGCTTGTCGAAGGATGATAGAATTAATTATTTTCCACATGTTTCGACAGGCTCAACATGACATAAGTTTAGTTAGACAGCCCCACGAAAATTATGAGTTCTAATTACAAGAAATGGTAGTGTTGATTATGGTGAAGAAATGATATCAAAAAAATCATTAACATCCTATTTAATGATATCCCCCTATATCATTTTTTTCTTAACATTTGTAGCATTTCCCGTTCTCTTTTCATTAGTGTTGTTGTTCCATCGTTGGAATATCATTTCACCCATGGAATTTGTTGGAATAGATAATTTCACCCGATTGATTCAAGATCGTTTGTTCTTTCGCTCACTCTTGAATACGATTATTTTTTTGGTAATTCATATTCCCTTACAAATTGTGGTTGCCTTATTTTTAGCAGAAATGTTAAATCAAAAAATTCGCCTACGAGGATTTTTCCGTGCTTCCTATTTCCTACCGGTGGTGGTTTCCGGCGTTGTGGTAACAATTTTATGGCAGCAACTCTACGGATTTGACACTGGATTGTTAAATCGAATGCTGGTAAAATTAAGTTTAAGTAAAGTTGGGTGGCTGATAAGTCCGAAATGGGCGATGCCCTCAATTGCACTGATGGCAACCTGGAAAAATGTCGGGCTTTACATAGTGCTATTCTTAGTAGGTTTACAAACCGTTCCTCCTCAATACTACGAGGCAGCAGATCTTGAAGGTGCTAATCACTGGCAGAAATTTCGACATATCACTTTACCTGCAATTAATCCAACGATCTTCATGGTAGTTATTTTATCTACAATAGGTGGCTTTGGTTTATTTATTGAACCTTATGTCATGACAGGGGGTGGACCACTGAATAGCACTCTATCAACGATATTATATATCTATAAACAAGGATTTTTTTATTATCACATGGGTTATGCTGCCACTTTGGGAATAGTGTTTGCCTTAATAATATTATCAGTAATTGTAATTCAAAGGAAGTTTATTGAGAGGGAATAAGAACGGTTCAATTATGAAGAAGGTAATTTTGTATTCTGTACTGATTGTGGGAGCGGTTATTTTTATGTATCCTTTCATATGGATGGTGAGCGCTACTTTAGCACCCGAGAATGAAATTGGAAAGCTGGTTTTATTACCCTCAAAAATCCTTATTAAGAGTTACCAGCAGGTTTTTGCTAAAATTCCAATTACTCGTGCTTTTTTGAATAGCATGTTTGTAACACTGTCTATTACAGCAGGAGTTTTGGTGTTCAGTTCTATGGTTGGTTATGCACTATCAAGATTACAATTTCATGGGCGCAATTTAATTTTCTATATAATCATTTTTACCATGACACTCCCATTTCAAATTACCCTTATTCCGCAATATATTTTAATGGTAGAGTTTGGATGGGTGGATACCTACTTAGCATTGATAATACCATATCTGATGAATGCTTTCGCTATTATTTTGTTTCGCCAGCATTTTATGAGTATTCCTCAGGACCTTATCGATGCTGCCAGAATTGATGGATGTAGCGAATTTCAGATATTATTTCGAATTCTATGGCCGAATTCAATTCCAGCTTTAATTACAGTTGGCATCATCACATTTATGACCTCATGGAATGAAGTGCTATGGCCTTTAATAGTAATCAGAGAAGAAAAATTAATGACCATGCCGCAACTAGTGGCACTATTTGTTGTCGGAGGGCGTGCAGAATCACAATTAGGAGTTAAATTAGCTGCAGCAACATTACTAGCGCTTCCAATTGTGATCGCTTACGCTTTCTTCCAACGCTATTTTATTCAAAGTATGGCAAGTACGGGGCTAAAAGAATGATGACACTTTTCGATCAAAAAAAATATCTCAAGATTTTTATTTTGTTGTGGGTTGTTCTGTTAATTCTGACTTGTAACTCAAATGATCAACAGCCCACACTTGTAAATCTATCTCATTTGGATCATTTATACGAAGAAATAAGAATGGATAATATCCCGGTTGCTATTATTCATATATATGCGGACTATCCTGAGTATCATTGGGTTGAAGCTCCTGAAGAAGGTATCGCGTGTGTAGATGATGTGGCAAGAGCGGTGGTGCTTTATTTACGGCACTACCAATATGCCAAAGAGGAAACGAGCCTTGGTAAAGCACGGAAGCTTCTCCAGTTTATACTCGAAATGCAAGCGGCCAACGGATTGTTCTATAATTTTATTTTTGCCGATCACTCTATTAATAAAACACGCCATAACAGCCAGCCTAAAGCTGATTGGTGGGCATGGCGGGCAGTGTGGGCCTTGGGAGAAGCTTATCCCGTTTTTATTCAAATCGATGCCGATTTTGCTGATAAAATTGAGGAAAGCATCAAAGGTGCATTTCCAGGCATTGATTCATTGACGCTGCACTATTCTGCAATACAACAATTCGAAGGCTTTACGCAGCCCAATTGGCTACCATTAGGTGGTGCGGCCGATCAGGCTTCGGAATTGCTGTTGGGATTAATCCCTTATTATTCATCAACACAGGATAGTTCTGTCAAACAGTATATATTGAAATTATGCGATGGCTTACAAAAGATGCAGATCGGGGATTCATTAAATTTCCCCTATGGCGCTTTCTTGACCTGGCAAAATGCGTGGCATGCATGGGATAACAGCCAGGCCGATGTTTTAATACACGCTGGTAAAGTTTTAAATAATGAGT
>WOR8_10000640_pt1 | contig 61151 bp, 66 predicted proteins | sample DeeMarSeWOR38_10_FD_19890 | JGI IMG/M metagenome (IMG submission 19890)
ATTTTACTCTCGCAGAGGCGCAGAGAACGCAGAGAACTTAAATGTTTAATCTGTTCTTACCCAAAACGCCTTTGCAGGCTTTGTGGCTTGGCGAGAGTTATTTGTTTTTTTCTCGCAAAGGCGCCAAGGACGCTAAGAACTTCTGTATTTGATTTGTTCTTAACCGAAACACCTTTGCGAGCTTTGCGCCTTGGCGAGAGTAAAGATCGTTAATGATTATCTCTCGCAAAGGCGCCAAGGACGCCAGGAAAATCAAGAGCGATAATTTATTTCCCAAAAAAACCTTTGCGTACTCTGCGCCTCTGCGAGAGTGAAATAGTTGTGCAGGATAGTAAGCCTGGTACGCGGGCTAGTCTTCGCCGCTCATTCTACCGACGGCGCAGCTGACGAATGATTTGGCTTTGGCCCTGGCTGCGGCGATACCTTCTGCAGTACCGGATTCCGGGTAGCCAAGCTTGAGCAGTTTGACGGTTACAGCTTCACGGGTATCTTCGCTAGCTTCGACGCTGACGATACCTTCGCCGATATCGACTTCGATTTTATCTATGCCTTCCATTGCTTCGAGTTTGGAACGGATGGTTGAAGCGCAGCCACCGCATTTGATGTTTTCAACGTTGATCTGGTAAGTCATGGTCTTCACCTCTTTGTCCGCCTTGTGCAATATGTGGTTCAGCCCTGTTTAAGGCCGCACTCCAGGTTGCCCGGTACAGCTTCTGCTATTTTCTTCGGTGGATCAAGTTCCAGCGAGTTCATCAGGTCCACAAATTCCTGTTTTGGTCGATTATTGCCAAGGCGTGGATTGTGGGCTTTTTCCTCACCGATGGTCGAACAGCAGAAGCCGCGGTAATCATGCCCCGGGTAGATAATGGTGGCATCCGGCAGGCTGAACAGTTTGTGATGAATCGAGTCATACAGCGTGCCGGCGTCACCCGCCTGGAAATCTGTACGACCGCAACCGCGTATCAATAAGGCATCGCCGGTAAACACCACTCCATCGATGATGTAACTGATGCAGGTATCGGTGTGCCCCGGTGTTTCCAGAATATGGATTTGCTGGTTTCCGAGTGCGATTGAATCACCGTCCACGACCAGAATGTCAGCACAGTCAGATCCGCTGTTGCGGTGTACCACGGCTTTGCTGCCCAGTTTCTCGCGAATTTTCCCCGATGCGGTGATATGGTCTGCATGGATATGGGTTTCCAGGGTGTATTTGAGATCAAGCCCCAGTTCGCTGATGATCTGCAGATCACGATCTATCTGTGTGTCGACAGAATCGATCAATGCAGCTTCGCGAGTTTTCGCGTCCCACACCAGGTAGGTGTAGGTGCTGGTTTCTGCATCAAATAACTGGCGTGATTCCATGCTAAAGGCAACTCTGATCAATTATCATAAATTCTGGCGCAACCCAAAAGCCAGAATCAGGGCGGTGAAAAGCAATAACACAGAGTCTGGCTTTTGGTCTGCGCCCCACAGGGCGGGCTTTTAAGCGCACATCTTCTGCGTTATGTTTCTTATGAAGGGGGTAGCCATTCATCGCGAAACATGCCTTGAATCTGTGCGCTTAAAAGCCCGCAGAACTTTATGAGAATCAATCAGAGTTGCCTTAACAATGTGCAAGCTGGCTGATTCCACCGAGGTTATAGACATAATTGAAGCCCAGTGACTCGAGGAATTGCTTGACGGCGCGGGCACGCATGCCGGAAACGCAGTACAGCATCACGGGTTTGGATTTGTCGATTGTATTCGTGTTATGAGGAATGGTTTCCAGAGGGATATTCACGGCGTTTTTCAATGCGCCCTGACTGTATTCGAGATGGGAGCGGACATCGATCAGCTGGCCGCCATTTTCAACGAGTTCGCGAAGTTCATCGCATTTGAGTTCAAAAGTCATATTCTTACCTCGTTAGTACTCCAAAAAGAATATAAGGATTCTATAATATACCTTGATGTATGTCAATTTTTCGGCGTAAATTATTGAATAATTAACATGAGATATTGCATTTATATATATGAATTAATTATAAATAGAAGAAATTCAGTATTTTGTTAATGTGTCAGACAAGTGTCTTAGTAATGGCTTCCGGTTACGGCTCGTGCGTGCCGGTATGGCGCCTGTTTGTCACGCTGATGAACGATCAGAATGCTATGGACAGGCCTGCAAGCGCCTCAAATTGCATGAACAGAGTGCCTGCACGTTCTGGGTCAAGGGGAATTTGAGTCCTCCGCCAACGGACAGCGAGAATTTTGTTTCTGAGGAAAAGGCATCATTTGCTGGTGAGATATGTGTTGCGCCAAGGCCGCCTGATACGAAGGGATGCAGCTTATCGTAATCATAAAAAATGGTTCCGCCCAAATGATAATAATCAATTCGGAGGGACTCCGTAACAGTCGATGATTTAAGTTCAGTGTTCTGCCTGGAGAACAGGAAATCATAGTTGGTATCCAGGTTCTTTTTCATCGACAAAATTATGCCGAGGCTGTCTGTTTCTTTCAGGTCAATCGTCTCGCCCGTTTCTGCATCTTCAAGTGAACTGCTGGTGCGCCAGCCAATATATGGCGTAATCTCATAGTCCTGTGCATATGCGGGCGTTAGCTGTGTTACAAGAATGGTGATAGCCAGTAGGTAATGACGCGACATGTGATTTCATTGCGGAGAAATAATATTGAAGCGAAGCATAGCATATCGCAGGTAAATACTGTGTTGTGATGATGCTGATTTGTTCAGCCGCAAAGCAGCAGGGTCGCACGGATCTGGCTATTTAAAAAACTACAGATATTTACTCTCACAAAGGCGCCAAGGTCGCCAAGAACTTCAGTGTTTGATTTGTTCTTAACCGAAACACCTTTGCGGGCTTTGCGTCTTGGCGAGAGTTAATTGTTTTATGCTCTCGCAGAGGCGCAGGGAATACACAGGTACAAGGGTCGAGTAACGGTGGACAAGGAAAAACAAAGATGAAATCCGCCCCTTCTCTTTCTGGGAGATGGCTGAGGTGAGCGAGCACCAGGATGTCATCTGAATGAAATCAAACGCGAACAACTCATGACAAGCCTCGGATGCTGCGATATTGCATCCGGCTACAAACAACAATTATTTTCTCTGCGTACTCTGTGCCTCTGCGAGATGAATTCTTAAGCACTCACGCTTTCGGGTTCTTTCTCTTCTGTATCAGTATCAGTATCGGCTTCTGCAGCTTTTAGCATTTCCTCGATTACAGAGGCTTCCTTGGGGAATTCTTCAGCCAGTTCCTTAACGTCTTCGTTTTCGCCAATAAGTATTCTTACGGTCATGTCGCTCACCTGAAAACAATAAAACACCTTAAATATAAGAGATTAATAATATACTAAAATATCATGGTAATTGAAATGATTCAGGTTAAGTATTTGCACGTTTTTATATGCCAGTTTGACAGGAAATCTGATTAAGAATTACAGGTACAAGGGACGAGTGACAGGGGAAAGCAAAGACGATTCGCCCTCTGAGAGAAAACAAGCGCTTTTCTGAGCCACTCGAAATAAAAAGAGGATACAAGGAAAATTTATTCTATTGTGATTTTTTCCTTGTACCCTCGCTCCTCGCCCCTCTCTTTCCTTTTGTTATGCGGCCAGTTTATGAATTACGGTCCCCAGGGCATGTTCAAATGTTGAGTGGTCTGCAATGAATTTCGATTGTTCATTTTTCAGCTCACGCGCAAAATCGCCGGCATCTTTTTCTATGACCTTGACGCCATGACAATCAACAAAGATCAGTTTGGCGACCTCTGTAAGTACTATAGAGAGTTTCAGGCGGCGTACCGGCTTGTCATCACCATTGAATATCTGGAACCAGGCGCCAGGATGAAGGTCGCTTGGTAGTTTCGAGATTTTTTCCCGGGCGATCCGTGCCTGTTCCTCGATTCTGGCAATTTCTTCATCATGTTCGTTTTCAGCCAGTTCTTCATTTGCCGCGTCGATATTTTCTTCTTCTACATAAGGAACTGCCGTGGAAGTCTGTTCAGGTTCTTCCACGAGTTTATATCCATAATCATCCAGCATTTTCATAAACGTCTGTTTCAGGGCTGTTATCTGGGCATCGATTTCTTCCCGGTCCTGCTGTGTTTCATATAATTCATCATTCACAGCTTCTATAAGTGGCTCATGATTAGCATTGAGTAGCTGCCACTGAGACTTGTTGCTGATTGGCTGCAGACATTTCATTAAAAGCTTGAGTAACATCAGCGATAAAAGCCATTCGCTGCTTTCCTTTCCATGATTAACGTAGCGATTGCACATCATGGTCGGCCAGTGTTTCAGCACAAGAGGTTGAACACTCTTTGGTACTTTCTTGTTCGTTGTCACATGCCGCATCTCGGTCAAAACAACATCTCTCGCATGACTTTTGATGATTTCAAACTGCTCGATCCTTTCGTTTTCGGCGGCAACTTCTTCTTCAATGTCGATCAGTTCCTGCAACTCATCTACAGCGCGTTCGAAGCTGGCGATATCTACATCGTATTCGCGCAAAATGCTATTGACGATCTGTTCCAGTTTGATGAAAACGTGGTCTTCTTCTTCAGTAACACCCTTGCCTGCTTTCGATATAAGATCAAGCGTGCTACGAGCGGGGTGATTTTCCTGGGTGAACAGTTTTTCATCCAGCATCGCAGCTTTAATTACAGGAATTTGCAACAGCATTAGCAAATTCTTGATGATTTTTGAAATACTCTCGTCATTAGTGATCGCAGTAAACATCATGCCTACAAAATCAATGCTTCTTTGATCTAGCAGATGTACTTTCTTGGTGATAACGCCGCCGTTGCTGCTCCCCATATCGGCCATGATCGCGCGTTTGATGTGCTCTGCATTGAGTTTTTCAACATTGGCTTTGGCTTTGGTTAGTTTTTTCTGCAGCTTCGACAGCGCATTCATCAGGTCATTGCGCGAATAACAATTATGATTATCCTTGTCAGACGGTATTGTCGAGAATGATTCTGGAATTCCTTCGCCTTTTGCGCTTGTAAAGCCATTCATGAACTGGCTTATAAAATAACTTATCTCATCTTGAGAACGGGGTATGAAGTTGCTCGATTTGTTCTTCTGCGGATCATAATATCTGGCTTCTCGCACTTGAAATTCTTTATCGCTTTTTGACTTATTATCAGTACTTTCAGCAGAATCCAGGTTTTTTGCTGTATAAACAATTTCAGGCATAATGCCTGCATCGATAAACAGCTGGTTCAGTGACCTGTACATGTCACCCATTCGAGAACTCACTTCCATGTCAAACAATCTGAACAGCAGTAATTTGTAATCGAGTGTAATATCTATTTGCTTGAGCGCGGTTTGAAAAGCTTCACAGATGTGCCTGGGGTCAATCGAACGTTTAGACAACTTTTTATTTGATGCCATTTCAAGATATTCAAAACGGGCCTCGAGGTTGTCGACTTCCTGCCCGTAGTTGTTCATTGCGTTGGAATACATGGTTGTAATTGCAACCATTTCTTCCATTTCGTCCTCATCAACCAGTGCCAGTTCATCATCCTGTGATTGTTCATTGCTGTTGATTTTGTTGTTGATTGCGATGAAAAATGCTTTATCGATATTGCTGCGCTCGGAACGAAGAACATGCACCAAATTCAGGTATTTGCACTTCATTTCTTCGGATTCGGCATTTTCAGCCAGCGTGCTCAGGCTGCTGTCAGCAGTATTGAGCATCTCGGAAAATCTTTGAAGCAGCTGTACGTTCAGGCGATTGAAAACATTGTGGATCAAGGCATCAATAAGCTCGACCTTCTTGTTGGCGGGTTTGTTTTTAGAAAGATCGCCTGTTTTCAGTGTATGAATCTGCGCACTCATTCAGCGTCTCCATTTAAAAGAAGCCAGTTAACAATCACGCGCTGGTTAAAATATGAACAGGACGTGGCAACCAGGATTCGAGTTACCACGCCTGTAAGCGCATATTTAGAGCAAATCTCAGTGATTTACCGGGTGTTTTAGATCATTTTATGAGCTGAAATCGCGGGCTATTAGATTCCAGTTGTTTTTCAGACATTTGAGAAACAGAGGTAAGTGTTTGAAATACAATGCTAAAATAAGTATTTCTAGCTGCTTACGATCCATTTGCTTTCGAGGCATGTTCAAATATAGAGCGAAGTGTTAAGGAAATCAACGCAAATGACAACTTTTCCGACAAGCGGTGTAAATAATATCGAATGCGTGTCGGTTATCAAGAATCGATGTCGAAATACCATAAACAGCATCTATTGCGCAAAAAACGCGAAGAGCGCAAAGGAAAGCTTTATTAGCTTTCAAATTTGCACTTTTTTGCGATCATAGCGGCAGAAAATTATATTTTCTCTGTGCCTCCGTGCTTCTGCGGTTAAGCACTGCGAATGTTTAAAAGTATACCTGGCGTTTTTGCCAGTAAAGTATGCGGTTGTTTGCCGGCATCTCGTAATCATGCTTCAAGAACATTCCGGCTTGTTGTGCAAGTGTATCCAGGTCCTCGAAATTCCGTATCCCGCTCTCGGGGTCCCTGCTCTTAAGCCAGTGATCAAAGCGGGCATTGCTGTCACTGGTGTACTGGTTGTGGTAATTAATCGGGCCGTAGAGCATAAAACGGCCATCGCGTGACAGCATGGAACCCGCACCGGCAAACATGGCCTCAACATCGGACCAATGCATGATATGGACAGTGTTTGCAGAAAATACCGCATCAAACTTTTGCTGCGGCCATGCCGAAGTGGAAACATTGAGTTCTACCGGTGCAGGTGTGTTTTCCAGCCCGGCTTGCTGCAGCCACATCTTGATACCGGCATGGCATTCGATGCAATCACTGGTATGCCACACCAGGTGAGGTAACTTTTCGGCAAAGTAGACCGCGTGCTGACCTGTGCCGCTGCCGATCTCAAATACAGTAGAGCAATCCTTAAGCAAAGGTTGTATTACAGAAAGTATCGGTTCGCGATTCTCGTCGCAGGATTCTGCATAGGGTTTCATGAGGAAGGTACGAGGAACGAGGGTCGAGTAACGAGGTACTGTGTTCGGTTATATGACAGCTTTTGTGATTTTATTCCATGCATATAAAAAAAGTGTGTATGTTTGAATAATTATAGAATCTAGAATCTGTTCCTCGTTACTCGTTCCTCGTTCCTCGTTCCTTTTTTTGCAATTCTGTAACAGGGTTTGTATTCCTTGCCAGGCAACTTCATGCGCTGTTGCTCGACAAAGGATGAAAGCAGTTCATCCATGAGCGCCATTATTTCTCTGTCACCATTGATCTCAAACAGTCCATGTTGTTCTATTGCACGAATGCCTTCGTCTTTGACATTTCCTGCGACGATCCCTGAAAAAACCCGGCGCAGGTTTGCTGCCAGAAGATGATGGTCCAGGCTGGTATCAAGCTGAAGGTTGCGCATGTTCTCGTGATTAGGGATGAAAGGCTCCTGGAAAGGCGCGTCGATTTTTAGCATCCAGTTGAAGTAGTAAGCGTCATCATTCAGCTTGCGGAATTCTCTCACAGCATCGATTCCTTCCCTCATTTTGCGTGCGACGGTAACCGGGTCATTAATGATGATTTTATACAGTTTCTGCGCTTCTTCACCGAGCGTACAGGCAATAAACCGGTCAATTTCATTGAAGTAGTCTTCTGCAGTTTCCGGTCCGGTAAATATCAATGGAAAAGGAATGTTGTTGTTATCAGGGTGCAGTAGAATGCCCAGTATGTAGAGTATCTCCTCAGCGGTGCCCACGCCGCCGGGGAACACAACGATCCCGTGCCCTGTTCGAACAAATGCCTCAAGGCGTTTTTCAATGTCCGGCATGATTACAAGATCATTCACGATCGGGTTGGGTGATTCGGCCGCAATAATGCCTGGCTCGGTGATGCCAAGATACTGCCCTTGCTTGATGCGTTGTTTTGAATGGCCGATAGTTGCTCCTTTCATTGGACCTTTCATCGCACCAGGACCGCAGCCGGTGCAGATATTTAAACCGCGCAAGCCCATCTGATAACCGACCTCCTTGGTGTAATCATATTCATGACGTGAAATCGAATGACCGCCCCAGCATACAACCAGGTTGGGTTCCAGTCCTGAATGCAGAATCTCTGCATTACGCAATATATGGAACACGGCGTTGGTAATGCCATCCTGCGTCTCCAGGTCGAAATTGGGGTTGCCGGTGATTTCATCGCTGACATAAATTACATCGCGTAAAACAGCAAACAGATGTTCATTGATTCCCTTGATCATCTTGCCGTCAACAAAAGCGATAGCCGGCGCATTTTTTAACTCAAGCTTGATGCCGCGCTCTTCCTGGATCAAGCGTATGTCGAAGGACTTGTAGCGTTCCAGCAGCTCTTTACCATCATCAAGACTGCTGCCGCTGTTGAGCACAGCCAGTGAACAGTTTCGAAAAAGATTGTATAAACCGCCCTTGCTGGTATCGAGCAGTTTATTCACCTCAGATCTGGATAAAACTTTCAGATGCGTTTTTGGGGAGATGATTGCGTCTATGACTTCATATTTCATATGTTTAATTATTATTGGTTTTGTAGATACTGTCATTCTCTCACAAATTGAGCCGGCAGGATTCGACAGGATCATTTGCCCATCAGTGCTTCGAGCTTGCCTGTGGTTTCTTCACTATCCCATTCGATAGCGCCGTTGACGCCGTAGACAATATTCCCATCAGTGTCGATAACGAATGTTGCAGGATATACCAGTACATTCCATTTTGCAGAATAACTGCCATCCTCATCGAGCAGAACAGGAAAATCGACTTTGACCATATTCAGAAACTCGCGAATCTGTTGCGGTTTTTCCGCATAGTTTATTGATATCAGTTCAAATGGTCTGTCTTTCATGTGTTCGCGCAAGCGGTTTAATGCGGGTATCTCCTCGACACAGGGACCACACCAGCTCGCCCAGAAATTTACCAATGTGACTTTGCCGGTAAAATCTTCCCGTGTGAAACTTTCACCAGAGGCAGTCTGCAAATTGATTTCAAGCGGCGCCATGTCGCTGATAAAAGGGTTCAGCGAGATATCAAGACTGCTAAAAGCCGGTTTGTCACCTGCTATCAGTTTTTTGACTGTTTTTGGGGTCGGTGTGCGTTCGAGCATGTGTACAACACGCTCGATTTCTTCCGGCAGTTGTTTCAACACGTCAGAAGTTTCGACCGCGTTGTCTTTAAGATAAAAGACACCGGTAACTCCCGGCAGAATTTTTAGATAGACTGCAGCGCCTCCAGCCTGCAGTTTTTCCAGCGTTTTATCCAGCTGCCAGCGGTTACCTCGCTTGCCGGACTGATAGAGCATGATCGGAATATTTGTTGCGGATGCAATCGGATCGTAAACCGGATCCAGTCCGAGTGGCGGTATTTCGCTGTAAAGTTCGGGGGAAAACAGGATGGCGCCGGTCAGATAGTCGTACTGATGGTTATCGGCTTTTGCGGCCTGCAATTGCCACAAGCGGGCGCCACGCAGGGTCGGTATTGCCGCATAAGAACGTGTCATCAGGGTGACGGTTTTTCCTGTTGACTCGTGCGCTTCTGCAATAAGGCCGGCAACATGGCTTCCGTCGAGTGCGCGCAAGGTATTTGTGCTTTGTGTCAGAAACAGGCTTTCAGCCAGGTCGATATGCCATACCTCAATACCTCGCCTGCTGATCATTTTTGCAACATCGTATGAGCGTTGAAGATCCCCAAATCCAGGCGAAATCCAGATGATCAGATGCTTACCTTCTGCATTGAAGCGAAGCAGAGACATCTCGGTATCTTTAATTTCAACGGTAATTTCTTCGGCAGGCTCGGCTCCCCAGCACGTGCCGGCCAGCAGCATGCACAGTGCAGCCAGGGAAGTCTTTATGAAATATCTTGTTATTTGAAGACGTGAAGAAACTGGATGCATGGTACTTATTATAGGAACATAAATCGCATATTATCATCAGCGAAGATGATCAATACATTTGCCAAGTAGGTCTTTTTCGTCTTTTTTACACAGGAGTGGCATTAGTCGCGAACATAAGTTTAATCGTTTTCAATAACATTTTGTTTCGCCTTGATGGCGAGTTACTTTTCTTACAACAGCGTAAGAAAAGTAACCAAAAGAACGCCGCCCGACCAGTTTGCCCTTCGGGTTCCCGAGGTCTTCGCCTTTGCCTACGGGCCGTCCTGACTCGCCGTCCGGGCTCGACAGGACTAAATCAGGCGTCCTGCCTGATTTTCCCTACCAAAGCCGAAGGCCCCGGCAAACTTCACGGGGACACGGTCTACTCCCGTAAAGCTCGCCGAAGACAGCTTTACTGGTAGGGTCGATTGACCAGGGATGGTCAATCGTGTCTTGTCGAGCATGGATGCGAGTCAAGACGACCCGTTGGCAGTGAAGATGGCTGAGGGCATGCGAAGCACGAGCGCCCGGGACGTATTTCTTTGGTTACTTTCTTTATACGAGTAAAGAAAGTAACTCGCCCCTCAGGGCGAAATATATAAACGCGAATTACAGATGTTCGCGGCTAAAGCCGCTCCTGCCCTTTAAAATAAATCACTATATCCTCAGCATGATCCTGGATACGCCTCGTTGCATTAAGGCGACTACGATTACTCGCGATTTGCTGTCCTGCCTCATGCCGTGGCAAAGTGATGCAGGGTGCCATGAGTGGCATGACTGGGTTTGAAACGGTCGCGTTGAATATGCAGGGCATTTTCATGCTGCCATACGGCATAACCCAGCGATCGCAGGCGGTCGGCAAGCATTTGTTCTTCTGCCCTGGCCTGCTCAGAATCAACCGGCTTTATGCTGGCATAGTATTCCGGTGCCAGTCGACGTGCATACCGTCTTACAAATTCGTGGCTCTTGTAGCCGACCAGATGGTAGTTAAAACGCTTTTGCGGTGTGTGTCGTGTTTCGCCAACAAAAAGGCAAGGCATGCCCTGTTTATATTGCGGGTTGGCTTTAACAAATTCGTCAAATTTCAAGACATCCTTATCAAGCTCAATAACATAAACATTATGCTGCTCAGTTTCTGTTGTGTGTGTCATGATTATCTCCTGTGTGTGTGACCTGTCTAACGCGTGTTGCCTGGTATTTTTATCGTTTCTGCCGGTATCTCCTGTTGCTCTGTTCATGAGTCATATCGATGCTGCGATGCAGCAGCTCTTCAATGATGCGTCTGAGTTCAATCAAACCGCCAACTTCGTTTTCAATTGCTGCGCGTAATTTCTGATCGTGGCCGGGTAGCCATTTATCTTTGCTGATACCTCCACAACCGCATGCGCAGTACCTGGGGTGTAATATCCGTGCCATAACGTGCCTCTTTTTAACTAATAGTCATTCGAGATACTTTCGCTATAACCAGAGAATATCGCTATCGTTGGTGCAAAACTTGACCAATTGCGCCAATCGTTTATCAGGGGATGGGAGCTGTAACTATCGAGAAAACAGGCTGCCTGGACAGCCTGTTATGGTGTTTATGCTCGATCTGGGCGGGGTTGAGACGCAGAGTAATAATAATCTTCTGCCGCAAAGCTCGCAAAAATGCGCTGATTAAAAACCATAAGAAAGCTTTTCTTTGCGCTCTTCGCGTTTTTTGCGGTTATAGATGCTGTTAATGTTTTCCCTGCGTCTCTGTGGTGAATAATCTTTATTTAGAAATTCTTCAGATTATTCCTTTAACCTGATCAGCAGGTGGCCCTGTTTGACTTCGATGGCCTCAACACCGTCGGCGAAGGCTTTCCAGAAACCCGGCTCCTGGCCGAATTCCTGTATTAAATCGACATTCTTTATACCGCCCAGCCATGCATTCGGGATGGGTACTCCCCACACGCTTACCCCTCGGAGCTTGATGACCGGTTTACCCGTCGCGTAGGCAAGCTCTGCGCCAGCGGTCAATTTCACGGTATTACCGCCAAACAATGGAAATTCCTCATCGAGGTGCACCAGCAGCTTTGCACTGGCCAGGTTGTCAGATAAATCGATTGCCAGGCGTGTGGCCAGATCAGTGTTTTTCGCGAGCAGTGCATTAAGTTCCTTCTCGCTCAGCCTGATCTCACGGCTGGCACCCTCCTCTGTGTAAGGCTCAGGTGTTAGTGCATCATCAGACTCGTTCGGAAAGGGCCTTGAGCGTGAAGCCCTGCGATCTACCTGGGTTTGAAATCGCTCGAAGCGTTGCAGTTTTTCGTCAAGAACCTGCTGTTCCCTGTTATTTAACTTCACCGGCTTGAATTCAGACGGCAGCAGTACGGTATTCAGTATCCATACTGTTAACAGCGTCAATAGTATTGCCAGCAGAATGAAGGTGCTGAGCTGCCATACATTGAAGCGCCTGGCCGTGGAAGTGTTAGCAGCTGAGCTACCTGGCTCTTTATGATCGATATTCATAGGAAGAAATCCTGCCTCTTGGCCCTGCAAATAGAAACCGGGCTGAAAGTATATCATCCGGCCCAGAGTGGCATGGTCGTCAGGTCAATATTGAATACAGCTTTGCCGATAAACCATGTTTGCAGTGTGATCAATACGATCGCAATCAGGTTGATAATGAAACCTGTTTTGATCATGTCGCGGATGAGCAGGCGGCCTGAGGCAAACACGATTGCATTTGGCGGGGTCGCAACCGGCATCATGAATGCCATCGATGCAGCTAATGTGACCGGCAGCATCAATAACAGCGGGTTGATCTCTATTTGCTTTGCGACCGCGGCAGCAACTGGCAGCAGTATCTGTGATGTTGCGGTATTGGAGGTTACTTCCGTGAGGAATACGACTATAGATGAAATGCCTGCAACCAGTGCTACCGGATCCAGATCCTGCATGCCAATAAACTGCTGTCCGATATATTCAGAAAGTCCACTCACGGTAAAACCTTTGGCGAGTGCAAAACCGCCGCCAAAAAGCAGCACGATGTTCCATGGTAAATTGCTGATGATTTCGCTGTCAGCGATGCGTGAGTAGTGTTGTTTGTTTCTGGCTGGAATGCAGAACAATACAAGTGCAGCAGCCACTGCAATAGTGCCGTCATCGACCAGGCTGGCGTTGTCGAACAGGTTCGACCATCCCGGGACAGTGAATCCCCCAATCACGATGTCCTGGCGGAACAACCAGCACAGCGCGGTAAGCGAAAATACAACAGCAACAGCTTTCTCTTCATAGCTCATGGGCTTGCTGGACACTTCCTGGATCTCGCTGCTGGAAAACTGTAGTGAGGTAAAGCCCCTGCCGGTGTAGCGAAATGAGATGACCAGCCAGGTAATAATCAGCAAGGTGAGAGACAGCGGCAAGGCGAAAAGCAGCCATTTCGCAAATGTGATTTCCGGTGCAGATGGAAACGAAATCAGGAAGATGCGTTGCATCGCAAGATTCGGCGGTGTGCCTATCAGTGTGGCTGTTCCTCCAATCGAGCAGGAATACGCGATACCCAGCATCATTGCCGTCAACAGGTTCTGTTTATCACGTTCAGTCAACTGATCGGCCGCGCGTGAATACACCGCGAGGCCGATGGGCAGCAGCATGGTTGCGGTCGCGGTATTTGAAATCCACATTGACAAAAACGCGCTGGTAGCCATAAAGCCAAGCACCATGAACATTGCGCTGCCATGAAACCAGCTGATCACGCGTAGCGCTATACGGGTATGTAAATCCCAGCGTTGCATGGACAGCGCCAGCACAAAGCCGCCTATGAACAGAAAAATGGTGGAATTCATATACACGGCGGCGACGTCCTTGCCGGAGGTAATGCCCAGTAACGGGAACAGTACAAGCGGTACAAGCGCGGTAGCAGCCAGTGGTAATGCCTCGGTTATCCACCACACCACCATCAGGCCGGTGACCGAGGCCATGTTGGTTATATTGTCAGAAGGAAACAGCGGGAGTAATTGCAGCAGGGCAAAGACAACGGGCCCGAGAAAAAAACCAAGCTTGGGTATAGTGGTTTTAATGATTCTGTCTCACGAAGGACACGATCGTGAGAGCAAAGCTGATTAATACAAATGCGGCAGAGAATACGATCAGGGCTTCAGCCATGGTAATGCCAAAAATCAGCTCAGGTGTGTATCCACAGGAAGCTTCAACACGAAACAACGCAGGAAACCAGCTATCCAGTGCGAGCCATGAAGGCAGACCCAGGTCAAACCCGCAGTCGCCAAACACGAATCCCCGTTCGGTTCCCAGCAGCTGGTACGATCGCTCCAGCAGGCTGGCGGCAATAACCACGGTGAGTATGTGTGCAATGCGACCGGCCCACCTGTTGTTTAAAATCAATGCGTTAAATGCAACAATTGTTATACACAACATCAGGATGCGGACCTGGATACACAGCACACAGGGTGCTTGCTCGAGTTCATATTGATAATAGAGCGCCACGGAAATAAACGAAAGCCCCACAGCGACCAGCACCAGCCAGTACCACCTGCTGTATGCAATATTCTGTAACTTGTTTAGCATTGTGTTGTACAGGAATAAAAGAGGTTTGAATGTGGTGCGAATTATACTACTCGACAAGCATGTCCACCAGATATTCCCATTCCTGTGCGAGACTCATATTCTCGGGATGTGATGTGCCTGCGCGTCGATGCCAGTATCTTGAATTCCACTCATCGCCTTCCTTGCGGTGCAGATAGGCATGAATGCGAGCCGCCGTGGTGCCATCTATATGCTGCACAATTTCATGTGCAGTGTTCCAGTCACCTGCTGCGTCATACCATAATGCCTGTAAATACGGATTGAGCTGGTCAGGGCACTGATTTAACTTCAGGCTGTCGTAAAATTCCTGTTGGTTCATTGTCAATTCGTTGCTTTTTGCCCTATCTTAATACTAGAAACGTTATCGCAGAAAGTAATATATCCGGAAATACGATGCTCAGGTTTTTCGCAAAATGGCTATGGTTGTTGTGGTGCTGGCTGGAAGTGTCAGTCTTCACCACGGTGCTTTATGCGATGTCCTGGCTGCCACGGCCATTCACCGGCCGCTATTACCACGAGCTGTCACGTGTCTGGTGCCGGTTCTTTGTTCGTGCCCTGGGTATTGATCTGCGCCTGCACCAGAAAAATATTCAGCCAGTTCCGGAGCAGTACATCCTGATTTCCAACCATCCTTCCGCACTGGAGGATTTCGCCATACCGGCATTGTTCGATATCTATCCTCTGGCGAAGAAAGGCGTTCGGCACTGGTATTTTATTGGGCGAATCAGTGACAGGTCTGAAAGCATCTTCGTCAAGCGCGATGATCCTGATTCGCGACGCGCAGCACTCGAGGCATTAATTGAGGCGGTGAACAAAGGGCGAAATATCGCAATATTTCCGGAAGGCGGCTGTAAGGGGCGTCGAATCCACTCCAGCTTTCAAACCGGAGCGTTTGATATCTCGATCAGGACAGGTGTTCCCATACTGCCGGTATTCCTGCATTATGAAGAACAGGACAGGTTTGAATGGCATGATCCTCATACCCTGTTACACAAGTTCTGGCATTTCATGACGGCACAGAATAACAGGGCTAATTATTATGTTTATGATGCCATCAGTCCGCAGGGCTTTAGCGATAAACATGCATTTGCAGAGCATGTTCACCAGCAATATCTGCAATGGCAGCAGCGCTACCTTGATTGAAAAACAGTGAATAGTTGACAGTTAATAATGAATAATTAGTAGTTTATATAAAACAACAGGTGAAATCTTTGCGTTGTTTGCGCCTTTGCGAGAGAAAATAATCGATCATGTTTTGCAGTGATTCCGTTTAAAGAGTGCTAGTTGCCTGTAGCCTGTTCACGCTGGTTTTTATATTCTTCAAAGCTGGTTTCGGCTTCATCAACACAATCTGCGTATTCCGATTCAGGGTATTCAAGGCAGCTGGCCCTGTGTCCGGCATTCAGTCCCTCGTAATATTGCTGTTTGGTGCATGCTGTCAGCGTTAATAATAGAAACGTTGCAACATGTTTTCGTGTTGTCATCATCGTTTCACACTAGCGGACGTTTTGCATATACTTCGTCGAACAGGGCTTCAAGCCCGGGGTGAGCTCCACGCAACTGGTCTATTACCTTGCGTGCCCAGTCAAAATATTCCTGTCTGCGGGCCAGGCTCCAGTCAGCGGGCGCATTGTTGAGAACGTCACGAAGATTGCTGATCTTGTCGGCCAGCTTTACCAGTTTTGCCTTGTCTGAGATTTGTGCGGCATGATCGATTTGTGCCTGTTTGCGCGAGGCTTTTGACAGGTTTTCGTCATCGGTTACATCCATGACAATGTCACGAATCGCCTTGCCAAAAGCTTCTTCCAGCTCTTCAGCCGTGGTCTCCGTGTCTTCAACCGTGTCGTGCAGTAGTGCGCCGCATATGGTTTCGATGTCGGTTATGTGCGCTTCGTTACATAAAATATCCGCTAGTGATATCGGGTGATTGATATAGGGTGATGCGTCTACATCTCTGCGACGCTGGTCCTTGTGCTTGTGTGCGGCAAACGCGAGTGCCTTAAGCAGTATTTTCAGATCGCCTTCTTTAAGTGACATGATTATAAAACCTGTTATTTGATAACAGGTTTTTAACACTCACAGCTTCGAATGTCATGTAATATCAGGGATGGGAAAGCCGTCAGTATTGATGAAAAGCGAAAGTAATATCTTTGCAATAGAATTTAAATAGAATTAACCGTTCAATCCAATATAATTATAAAAATGAAAGATACCTGGAAGGAAGCCGTACATAATCAGAGAGTTGCACTGGCACAAATACTGTCAGCACCGTTGGCGTGTATTGCACAACGCTGCGAGATGGTATGGGGTCAGCGCGAGCTGCTTGACAGAATACTGAGTGAGGGTCTGGAAACTGTGCCTCATAGCGTGTTTTTGTATGCACTCGATGCCAATGGTGTGCAGATAACTGACAATGTAAGCAAGACAGGCCTGATGCCGGAGCACTTCGGACGTGACCGCTCCAAACGCCCGTACATGCGTGAAGCTGTTCCGTCATGGGGGTTCCTGCTGTCCGATGCCTACCTGAGCGAACGTGCCAATCGCCCGTCGTTAACGGCTTTGCAGATAGTGAGGCGCGATGATGAGGTTCTGGGATTTATCGGGGCGGATTTTGACCTGCGCGATCTGCCGGTAACTTCCGAGGTCTATGAAGAATCGCATGACTGGCGACAGATCAAGGGTGATCCCGCAATCCGGGGTTCAGTGTTCCAGCAGCACCGTGTTGACAGCCTGATGGATAATAATCTTCAAACGGCATGCGCGATCATCGAAGAACTGATCACAGACCGCGGCATGTTCCAGGGCGTCATTCATTTCTCCAGCAGTCGCGCCACCATCTGGTTTGTTGATGATCCTTTTCGCTATCGCATTCTGGATTCTGACGCGCTCAGTGATCCGGATATCTGCATGCTCTACCCGGCCTGCCCTTACCCTGAGGATGCGCTTATACCTGCAGAGCGTGTCTGCTCGATTCTTCGCGGTATGTGCAAATTGCGCCTCGCCGATGAAACGCTTTACCTGCGTTCATCCTCGATAAATATCTTCAACGGGATGATCAGCCTTACCTTCTCCTGCGATGGTACACACTACATGTCATGGGAAGAATTCCTGCGGAAGGACACGTCATTCTGGACAGGATGCGCTGCCTGAAAGTCGACCTGCGATACCCGGATCGAATCAGTTTTTACATTGGCCGCAAAACACGCAAATAACGCAAACACTTAATACTATTGGTTGCTGTTTTCAGCGATTTTTGCGTAGTTTGCGGCTGATTATTATTGTTTAAAGACTTTTAATTACTCGGCAAAGATTTCATGAAAAAATTCCTGCGTTTGCTGCCATGAGTCCTTGTCGGCCTTTTCGTTGTATGCAAGCGGCAGGCTGAATTTCTTACCATAGGCATCAGCATCAGGGTTGGTGAAGCTGTGTACTGCGCCAGGGTAATTCACCAGCTTGTAATCCGCGCCGGCGGACTCCATTTCCTTTTTAAAGGCTTCGATCTGTTCCGGCTTGACGAAGGGATCGTCTGCGCCATTGAATACGCGAATACGGGTTTTGATATCGCCTTTCTGGGCGGGTGAACCGGTGGCGAGGCTGCCATGGTAGCTGACGATGCCATCTATATCCGTACCCATGCGCGCCATGTTCAACAAAATACCGCCACCAAAGCAATAGCCAATTGCTGCGATTTTGTCGGCTTCAACGCCTGGCTGCTGTTTTAGTGTTTCCAGTGCCGCTTCGTAACGTGCTTTTGCCAGTGGAAGGTTGCTGCCAACAGCACTGGAAAACTTGCCGGCATCGTCAGGATGGTCGGCAGTTTGACCGTCGCCATACATGTCAACAGCCAGGGCGGTGTAACCCAGTTCCGCCAGCATGCGTGCGCGCTTGCGGGCATAGGCGTTATGCCCCCACCATTCATGCATTACCAGGATGCCTGGGCGTACAGTTTCAATCTCATCATTATAGGCAACAAAGCCTTTCATTACCGTATCGCCCTGCTTGTAGCTGACTTCGCGGGTAACAATATCTGCGACAGAATCGAAGGCGAGTAAAAGAGAAAGCATGGCTAGGGCTGTTCTGGTTATCATGACATTGGCTCCCTGGTGAGATTATCATTTAGAGTAGAGACGATAATAAGTGATATCGGCAGGACAATAAACAGTTTTCACGCAGTAGTGAGCAGAACTAATCGACCTGCAACCATCGGCAATCGAGCCTGCAAATCCACAAAGAGGAAAAACATGGACGAAAGATGGCAGGTTGAGAAAAGTCTGCAAATGAACGTTTTCAAACCTGCATGGAATATGGCATAAGATAGCCATATACCTGACATGGTCACCGGGTTCTTGCTAAAGTCCCGGTAAATCTTTCATGAGGAGCCCGTTATGCAAACCAAGATAGTGCTGCCTGAGTCCGAAATTCCCACACACTGGTACAACGTGATTGCGGATATGCCCAATCCGCCTGCCCCCTATCTTGGGCCTGATGGCAACCCGGTTCCGCCGGAAGCGATGCTGGCGATATTTCCCGAGGCCCTGGTTATGCAGGAAGTCAGCACCGAGCGCTGGATACCCATTCCGGATCCCGTGCGTGAAGCGTTGACGATGTGGAGACCATCGCCGCTGTACCGCGCACACCGCCTGGAAAAAGCCCTGAACACGCCGGCGAAAATCTATTACAAGAATGAAGCCGTCAGTCCCGCCGGTTCGCATAAGCCCAATACCGCAGTCGCGCAGGCGTATTATAACCAGCAGGCCGGTATCAAGCGTCTTACAACCGAGACCGGCGCAGGCCAATGGGGATGCTCACTGGCACTCGCCGGACAAATGTTCGGTCTGGATATCAGGGTATACATGGTGAAGATCAGTTATCAGCAGAAACCGTATCGCCGTTCGATGATGCAGACCTGGGGTGCGGAAGTTTTTGCCAGTCCTACTGACATGACAGCATCAGGCCGCAAGATCCTGGCCGAGCATCCTGATTCCGAAGGTTCACTGGGTATATCAATATCTGAGGCGGTTGAAGAAGCGGCCGGCCGTGACGACACCAATTATGCCCTGGGTTCTGTGCTCAACCATGTGTTGCTGCATCAGACTATTATCGGTGAAGAAGCCAGAAAGCAGCTGGCACTGGTCGATGATTATCCCGATATGGTGTTTGCACCTTGTGGTGGCGGTTCAAATTTTGGCGGCATCGCATTTCCTTTTTTTGCCGACAAGGCGGCGGGCAAGGATATTCAACTGGTAGCTGTAGAACCGACGTCCTGCCCTACCTTGACCAAAGGCGTGTATACCTATGACTATGGTGATGTTGCCGGTCTGACGCCATTAATGAAAATGTTCACCCTGGGCCATGACTTTATGCCGCCGGGAATTCATGCAGGTGGCCTGCGCTATCACGGTGATTCCGCGCTGGTGAGCCAGCTGCACAAGGAAGGCCTGGTCGATGCGGTAGCGGTACCGCAACTGGAAACATTTGAAGCGGGAGTGCTGTTTGCGAGAAACGAAGGCATCGTGCCTGCGCCGGAATCCTGTCATGCAATTGCGGCTACCCTGCGCGAAGCCAGGAAATGCGCCGAGACGGGTGAGGCAAAAACCTTGCTGTTCAACCTTTCCGGTCACGGTCATTTTGATATGAGCTCCTATGACCGCTACTTCGCCGGCGAACTGGAAGACTTTGAATACCAGGAAGAAGCGATACGGGAATCACTGCAGCACTTGCCTAAGGTTGGATGAATTCGGCAAAAGGACACTAATTTATTTATATTTTTAGCCGCGAATAACGCGAAAGACGCAAACAACGCAGTTACTGTTGTTTTGTGCTTCCAGATTGCTGTATTGATCTTTCATTACGATCTTGGCGTTTTGCAGAATGCACCCGTAAATAAGTATACCCACAGGGCTGGATTAACCATTGCGTTTTTCGCGTTACTTGCGGCTAATTATCAACAGCTTTAATGTGCGTAGCGCTTCAGGTTTGGCCGGTATTCCCTCACCAGGGCGTGTTGTGAGCCCAGAATATTGAACACCCTCAGCATTGCGCTGCGTGCATAGTTGTCCTTGTAGCCCGGATCGATCTCCATCATATTCGCGAGCTGCTGCAAAGCTTTTTCATGCTGCTGTTCGACCACATACTGTGTTGTGAGCTGTTGTTTTGCCTCCAGATCATCTGGTGCCAGCTCGGTCCGCGTAACCAGGCCGTCAATATTCCGGGATGTATCGACTTCTGTGTGAAAGGTCAGCAGGTCGTGCAGTTGTACAACTTCTGTGTGGTTTCGAATATCGGGCGGTAAAGCGTCAATCAGGGCAAGAGCTTCATTATATCGGGCTTCATGCTTCAATAGCTTACAGAAAGTCAACGGCAAGCGGGGATTCACCGGATCTTCAACAATTGCATTGGCGATGGTTTCATAGGCTTCGGTTTTTTTACCATCAGTGTACAGCCTGATGGCATCAGCTAGGATAAGATCAGAGTCACGTGCAACATATTGTTCCAGTACTTTTAACAAATCTTCTTCAGACTGGTAGCCATGCATGGTTCCTACCACCTGCTGGTTACGAAACAGCTTCAACGTGGGTATGCTGGTGATGCCGAACTCCCTGGTAATGGCAATTTCCTTGTCGGCGTCAACGTTGATTAACAACAGCCGACCGTCGTAGTGATGAACGATCTGGTCCAGTATCGGATATTGGCGCAAACTGGGCCCCGCCTTTTGTGACCAGAAATTTACCAGTACAGGCCCCTGTTTGGAATTCTCCAGTACCAGCGGCTTAAAATTGTTGGAAGTGGCTGCGATAATATAAGGCGAGTCTATTGAATCAATCATAACTGGTTCCCATAGCTCCGCATGGCGCTTTCCATCAAAAAGGTCAGCCCTGTCCAGGATTTAAACTTCAATAAAACATATCCGCAATCGCCGGTTAAACCGGGTGGTAATTTCACAATCTTGTTCATTCAGATTAGCGCCCTTTCTTACCAAAAATAAACATTTTCTCAAGCCAGCTGACACGATTCGCCTGGCTTTCTTCTACCATGCCGATCAGGCTTTCTTTTATCGGGCCGACGCCGGTAAATTTCAGAATGTTGCGCTCAAGGCTTTTCAATCCATGAGCGCCATAATACCAGCGGAATATTAATGCCGGCATACCCATTGTAACAATGATATGTGCAGATTTGCCCTTTAGCAGTTGAACCCATTTTCTGCCGCCGTCAACGGGCTCCATGGCAAAGCCGGGACGAAAAACCTGCTCAAAAAAAGCTTTCAATAATGCAGGCATGCTGCCCATCCATAAAGGATAGAAAATGACCAGGTGATTGGCCCAGCGGATATCCTGCTGGCATTGCCTGATCACAGGTACGGGGTCGGTACTGTAAAAGTCTTCACTGGTGCGTAACAACGGAAAGTCGATATTAGCGATACAGATCGTTTTGACTTCATAACCGGATTCGCGCGCCCCCTTTTCATAGGCGGCTGCCAAAGCATGACACAGGTGATCATGCGATACGTCCGGATGGCCTTGAATAATAAGGATGTTTTTACGCATAACTCCATCTCCTTGGGCTTATCTTACGACAGTATGCAGCTGGCACAATCACGCTTCATCGGAAAAATTATAATAGTTCAAAAAAAGGCCATAAACATGAAAATATATTTCAAATAATTAAAAAAAAGGCTATTATTATTTAGCTTGCAAATTAATATCTGGTCCATCTAATAGATAGATATTAGACTATTATAAATAGAAATACCATTTAATAATTAAATAAGGGGCTATTATGGATTTATATACGCTTTCAGATAAAGGCATAGAAGATGAAATCGGCAGGCGCATCAAGGCGCTGCGCCTGCGCAAGAACATCACCCAGAAAGAGCTGGCTGAGGCGGCGACAGTGTCGCTGAATACCATCAAATCACTTGAGTCTGGCAGCGGCAAACTGTCAACCGTGATAGCCGTACTGCGAGAACTCGGTGCCCTGGATCAGATAGATAACTTTATACCTGAGCCGTCGATAAGTCCTCTGCAACTAGCCAGAATGCAAGGCAGGCAGCGCGAAAGGGCTAGCGGTGGACGGCGTAAACAGCGCGCAGAGGATGATGCAGAATGGTAAGAAAAGTCGATACTGCGACAATTAAGTTATGGGGCGAAATTGTCGGCGCGGTTTCATGGCTGGACGATAAGGCCTACAGCGTATTTGAGTATGCCCCGTCATTTTTGAAAAAGGGCATGGATATCTCTCCACTTCACATGAGCATTGATGACGCACTCAATGGTGATGGCAGGTTTTCGTTTCCTTCTCTGAATAAAGATACCTACCTGGGTTTGCCGGGCCTGCTTGCTGACGCACTGCCGGATAAATTCGGTAACAGCATTATTGATGCCTGGCTGGCGCGTAATGGCAGAGATTCGGCCAGTTTCAGTCCCGTTGAGAGGCTTTGCTATACCGGCAAACGGGGCATGGGCGCACTGGAGTTCTCGCCTTCGATTATCGGCAGTTATGATGAGTCGGTGCCTGTTGAAGTGTCAGAACTCGTCGGGCTGGCGCAGAAGGTCATGCATGAGCGCAATACGCTGGATGTCAGCATTGGCCAGTCTGAGCAGGAAAACGCAGATGCCATTATGGATATTCTGCGTGTCGGCACCTCTGCCGGCGGAGCGCGCCCAAAAGCGGTAATAGCAATGGACAAAGATGGCAATGTCATCTCAGGGCAAACCCGTGTGCCGGAAAATTATCAGTACTGGATCCTAAAGTTCGATGGTGTTACCGATCTGGAACTCGGTGAGCCACGCGGCTATGGTCGTATCGAATATGCTTACTACCTGATGGCTCAAGCTGCGGGGATTGAAATGGTGGAATCACGCCTGCTGGAAGAGAATGGGCGTGCACATTTCATGACCAGGCGCTTTGATCGGATCGGTGGCAGAAAACTGCACATGCAGACCTTATGCGGCATCGCGCATTATGATTTCAACATGGCAGGTGCTTACAGCTATGAGCAGGCTTTCACCGTTATGCGCCGGCTTCGCCTGAGCAAGGCCGAAGCTACTGAGCAGTTCCGTCGCATGGTGTTTAACATTTTAGCGCGAAACCAGGATGATCATACCAAGAACATCGCGTTTTTAATGGCGTCGGATGGAAAGTGGAAATTGTCTCCGGCGTACGATGTGATTTATTCACATAACCCGGCAGGACAATGGACCAATCAGCATCAAATGAGCCTGAATGGCAAGCGTGATAATTTTTCCCTGGATGATCTGATTGCCGTTGCTGATTCGATCAGTCTGACCAGGACGGACAAAGTCATTAACCAGGTGTATGCAGCCGTTGAGCGCTGGCCGGAGTTTGCCAGGGCCGCCGGCGTGAATGAAAAAGCCATACAGCAAATATCAGCCAATCACAGACTGGACCTGGTCAAGTGACAGAGATGTTTTCTCGTAAACACGCAGTGAGCGCCAAGGAAAAAAACAAACGACTCTCGCAAAGGCGCCAAGGCCGCCAAGAAATTCGATGTTTAATTTGTTTTTACCCCTAACACCTTTGCGTGCTTTGCGCCTTTGCGAGAGTAAATATCTGTTTAATTTCTGGATACAATAGCCAGGTAATGCCGGATAATTGCGGCTTTTTAAAGCAACTCCAGCAGGCGCACCAGGTTCTGCAGCTTGGAGTCTTCTTCCAGTGCGCCTTCCCAGAACGGATAAGTAACAGCATCACTGCCCTCGCCTATGACCAGCCTTGCTTCAAAAGCGTCTGCTGCGCCTTCAGGCATGGGGTGTTCTTCAGGTATGCCGAGCACATGTATGGAATCTAGAAGGTCCTGTTCCTGCTCCTGGGTCAGTTTTCCGCTGCGTGGCGGCTCACTGGTGTAGGTGCCGCTGCTGATCTTGTATTCACCACTACTGTTAATTGTTATCACGAAAGCGTAGTCTTCCTCGCCTACGACCTGGTATTTTATGGGTTGCATGATAAATAACCTGGAATATAGAGCCATGAATTAACTGTGCTTCATTTAACAGCCTGACGTTAAAAACTGCAACATGGATAGTATGAAATTTATTTTCCGGGGGCTATGAAATTTATCCGGAATAGCGTAATAATGTTTTACCCGACATGGTTCTCAAATTTCGCCACACTTACCATGATGCTCACGGAGGTGAATAGGGAAATGGCCGGAAATACAAAAAAGAACTGGTCCCGACGCGTTTCCTCTACCAGCAACGCCCTAGATCTGGAAGCGGGTGTTTTTACGCTGGAAGATCCAAGAGAAATCGCGCTTTCCTTGAAGCGCTCCGCACTGCGCAGTAAACGTCGCCGGGTTGACCCGTTTCGTTCTGCCATGTCGATGCTGAACTTTTACATCAACCGTGCCGGCAGGAAGCTGCCGCTGAATCGCCGCAAAGTACTCGAATCGGCAAAGAACGAATTAAGGGCTGTATTTGGCCGGCCGGAGAAGAAGCCTCGGGTAAGTCGTTAGATCAAGTAGTTTAGTAATGATCTGACGGTGACAACCAGATTTCTAATGATTGAAATCTGGCCGGAGTACGAATTTTTATGTATTTTTATCTCGCAGAGGCGCAGGGTTCGCAGAGTCAAAAAATGTCCACCACAGAGGCACGGAGAACACAGAGAAAACAATTTTATTGTATCTTAAGAAATGCATTTTGTGTATCAAATATAGTTATCTCTACATATAAGTCAGTTTTATACATAGAAACCTCTGCGCGCCCTGTGCCTCTGTGGTGAAAAGGTTTTCACGCTTCAACAACATAAAAGTTTCCTCCGCGAGAGAACATATCTGCAAAATCTATCAGACAGGCTTATCGATGTGCTCGCTGGTCAATTTGATGAGTTCGGTTTCACTATGTACACCGATGCCAAGATCACAGTTTCGTGTATACAGGGTGACATGTGGCGGCGGAACCGGGTGGTCTTTATGAATTAAACCGAGCTTTTTCAGTTTGGTATAGAATTCTGCCATACCCCTCATCTCCAGCCGCATAATGATGCTTTCCTCCGTCTTGTCTGCACCGGTTAGCTCATTATTTTCCCTGACAAGATGCCTTAGATCATGAGTTTTTGTATAACACCAGTCAGTGCTTTCAAATGCCTGTTTGACTTGCTGTTCAACGAGCGGATTGTCAGTAAACAGCTGATGCAGATGAGTTCCCAGGTCAGTGCCCAGGACAGTAATATGCGCCTCTCGCTTGGGAATGAAATTTCTGCCAGAATACTCGACTGGCGATGATTTGATGCCGAAGTCGTACCTGTCAACACTGATGATGAGCGTATTACAGGAGGTGAGGCCTGGCCAGTTGTTTGTACAAGAGACATTATTTGGCCGATCAGGTTTCATTCTTGCCGGTAATGCCTGCTGTTAGAACAAAGCGCATCGCCTCTTCCATGCTCATCTTCAGTGGGCGCAAATCACTGCGCGGTATCAACACAGTATAACCGCCTACCATATAGCTCATTGGCAGGTAGACAAGCACGCTATCACGGTCGCGGAACGATTCAGGCAGTCGCTGGGGATTCTCCTGTGTAACAAAGCCAACCAGCTCCATGCCATTCACGGTTACAGCAACGACCTGGCCAAATTGCTCTTTCTTCGGCGAGAAAAAATCGAAAAAATCACGAAATGCACGGTACACCGTTTTTATCAACGGCAGTCGGTATAGCAGTTGTTCTCCCAGTGAGAAAAGCTGCCGCACCATGTACGCATTCATCATTAGTCCAACGATAAAAACTACAATCAGTCCCGCGATCATGCCCATACCAGGGAAATATACTGTATTGGGTAACAGAAGCTTTAGCGCATTGCCCATGACTTGTTCTGAAGATATAGCCAGCCAGTAAATCAGGTAGATCGTGAGTACGACCGGCAACAGTGTGATAAAACCGGTGATGAGTATCTTGCTGATGGATTTGAGCATAATGCCTCCGCCGTGATGTAACGGTTGTCCTATTCTACCAAGTCGCGATAACAAGATACTGAAAAATCCTTCATCAGTATAATTTCGGACTTCCCGGAAAAATAGCTGGCTATTTGATATGATGCTGCATCGATTAATGAGGATAAGCTGATGAATAAAATCATTATTGTTCTGCTGATTGCAGGTTTTTCAACCACAGTAAACGCTTTTTCCGGTGCTGATTTACTTGCTCAATGCAAGCATTTTGTAGGGATAATTGATGGAAACCGGCCTGATTCACAGGGAATATTGCTGGCAGGACAATGTGGCGGCTATGTGCTCGGCGTCCAGGAAGGATTTATTGCTTCATCTGAACTGGCTGATGTTGTGAGTGAAGAAACAGGTTCCCCGATAGTGACAAAGAAACAGTGGAAAATACCGTCAGATGTCGAACCTGAAAGCATCGTGCGCATTGTTGTCAGGTACCTGGAAATTAATACTGATATGCACAGTATGCCAGCTGTCTTAAGTGTCCTCAACGCACTGCGACAGGCTTACCCTGTTAAGCAGTAAATTGCCGGTATCAGCCTATCAGGTCAAACTCCGGGCGGTAACGGTGATGTTTCTTTATGATCTTGCGGGCGTGGTCGCCGTAGCGTTTTATCCACTGGGCGAGTACCTGGCTGCTGATATTAACGCCGGACTCGAGCTGTTTTTCCAGCCGGCTCAATCCTTCAGCAGATAGCCGGTCAGGTCGCGATACACCTGGCCCGGGTATGTGATCATTCATGTTCTTCTGCAGGCGTGACGCCGCCGTGATCGATGCGTTCATATTCGGCGATCGCCTGTGCACCGAGCAGTAATATGATTGCACCAAATTCGAAGCTGAGCAAAATGACGATGGTAGTAGCGAGCGAGCCATAGATGACGCTGACAAAAGACAGGGTCGAAAAGTACCAGATCAGGACGTGCCGTGTGATTTCCCACAATACTGTCGCTGTGATGCCGCCAACCAGTGCATGTGACCAGGCCAGTCGACCTACCGGCATAACCAGGTAGACAGACGTCAGCAGCAGTACTTCACCAAATACGCCCAGCGCATACAGAACAGTCGCAGTGGTTTGAGTCATATTGATATCGATACCGAATAATGATGGTGTGTCCGCACTGTGTTGCTGTAACCAGCCCGCCATCAAGCTGACTACGAGAAAGCCTGCGGCCAGCAGCAGGATGTAGATATAAGGCATCGAGGCTGAAACAAGGAAATGACGCCGGTGTTTCAATTGACGGTGAAAGAAAATTGTAGACATGGCATTCTCCAGTACGGTAAATGCCAGCGAGCTGAAGAACAGCAGTAAAAGAACGCCTATAGTACCGATTACTTTCCAGTTGGCGAGAAATGTTTCCAGATGAGTGATTAAGGTATCAATACGTGTTGGTGTAGCCATCATCAGGAAGGTGGATAAGGTTTCAAACAGGATCTGTGTTTCAATGAAATATGAAAGTGCGATCAGTACCAGTGCAAACACTGGAATAATTGATAACAGCGTGTAGTACGCAACTGCGCCGGCGAGTAGCAGTCCCTGGTTTTCCCTGAACCCTCTCAGTACATCGATCGAGAATTGTCCGGGATGGTTGATAACATAACTCAGCGGTGATGGCCTGATATTCATATTATAATTTCAACCGTGGTGGCTTTATCACCTTGCATGCAGGTTTGCCCAATATAATAAATATATAGTCCGCGAAAAACGCAAAAAGCGCTAATGACGATCGATATTTATGCTCTATATTCATTGCAGCTCTAAATCAAGTAATAGTCATTTTTCTACGTGTTGTTGCGTTTTTCGAGGACAACACGCTGGTCTGGCCAGTTTACATCCATACCTTCACCCGGTGTAACTGGTGAAGATTCCTGAATCATCCTCTGCCGAAATATTCTTCTAATCTGTCAAAAGCCAGATTAATCGTGTCTTCGGAAACACAATAAGCCATGCGTACATGTGCTTCGCCAGATGGCCCAAATGCGCTGCCCGGCGCTAATGTAACTTTGGCCTTGTTTAATAACTCCAGGCAAAAGTCACGTGCAGTATCATGCGGAACAAGTATCCTGGGAAACACATAATAAGCGCCTTCAGGTTTGATGTATTCGAACACATGAGATACGGCATCAAGCCTTTGGCAGATGAGTTCTCTTCTGTTGCGAAAAGCGGCCTCGTAATCTGCCAGGTGATGCGCATCGCCAGACAATGCTGCAATGCCTGCTGATTGCGAGACACGCGGTGTGCACACCATATTTAAATCATGAACCTTGATGACCTGTTTTTTCAGCCGTGCAGGAAGAATGATATAGCCCAGGCGCCAGCCGCTCATCGCATAGGCCTTTGAAAAGCTGTATAAATATGCAATGTTTTCAAACAGGTCTATGACCGAAGCAAGGTTAAAAAACTTGTCTTTATGTTCATAGGTGAAATGACTGTATGGATCATCAATCAGGATCATAAAGTCATGTGTTTTCGCCATTTCACCGATTCGAAGCAGATTATCCCGGCTAAAAATCTTGCCTGTCGGGTTGGACGGCGAATTGATGATAATTGCTTTTGTTTTTACACTGATCAGTCCTGATAGTGCATTGATATCGAGACTCCACGAATTACCTTCATCGAGAGACCAGTAAACAGGTTTTCCGCCACACATGTTGACCTGCTGGATATGTGAAGCAAAACACGGGTCAGTAAGAATAATTTCGTCACCAGGATTTGTTATAACCTGTAACAGACTGTGCATGCCTTGCATGTTGCCGGCGGATATCATCACATGTTTATCAGCATCGACGGATATCCCGGTATCAAGCTTATGCTTGCGAGCAACCAGCTGTTTCAGCTCATCGAGGCCATCAGGCAGAGCGTATTTGCCAATGTCATTGTCACTTTTCAGCTGTGCGATGACGCCATTTGAAATGTATTCTGGCGTTGCAAATGATGGAACGCCCCATGCCAGTGATGCCGCACCGTCAATCCGCGCGCTCAACATGGCCATTTCCTTGATGCCGGATAGCCATAGACCGGCAGCCCTGTCAGATACAAAGTGGTTGGCGAAAGTATGATCAGGCGTGTTTGCAGGCATTAGTGTATGATGGCCGGTTTAGACTCGCAGTCCTTGCACGTATTTAACCATTTCCTTGCGCATCGCCGTGTCTGGCAGGCGGCCGTAAGCTGCCCCCATATTTTGTAGTAAATGATCAACGCGCGAGGTTGCCGGAATAGTACAGGTAACTGCGGGATGGGAAATAACATATTTCAGAAAAAATTGTGCCCAGTTTTCGCAATCGATGTCTGCCGCCCATTTTGGCAGCCTGTACCGGCTGAATTTGTTAAACAGACCACCACGCTGGAATGGCCTGTTGATGATGACTGCAATACCCCTGTCCGCTGCCATCGGCAATAAATACTCTTCTGCTTCGCGGTCCAGCATGTTGTATGTGAATTGAACAAAATCCAGCGGTTGCGAGCGCATAATATCGATCAATTCTTCATGCCTGCGGCCATGGGATGTCGTGACACCGACATAACCGACCTCGCCTTCATCTTTCATATCGTACAGGTTGGGTAAATGGGTCCCCCAGTCCATCAGGTTATGCACCTGCATCAGGTCAAAACGTGGCAATCCCCAGAGCAAGCGCGAGTCCTCCATTTGCAGCAATCCCTGGCGATCGCCATGTGTCCACACCTTGGTCGCTGAAAACAGACCCGTGTGGTCATCAATCCGCCTGAGGCAGCGGCCGATGACATCCTCTGCCACGCCGTACATGGGTGATGAATCGATCATGCCGCCGCCCTGCGTGAGAAATTTACGGATAACGACTTCACGTGTAGCTAATTCCGCTTCATTCTCTGGGTCTATTGCAAATACCAGCCATGAACCCATGCCGATTGCAGGAATTTGCACGTTACTGGATGGGATAATTCGAGTATGTCGCTTTGATATAGATGCAGTATGGCCATGACCGATAGCCAGTGCTGTACTGACTGCAGCCAACCCTTGAAGGAAATGACGGCGACTGAGTTTCATTGTAGGTACCCCCCAAGCTGTATCAAAAGTATAATGCGTGAAGCCAGAGTTTGTCGAAGGATTGTGAGATATTGCTGAGTTATATTAAAGTGCCGATAGCAGGCTAACTAGGGGGTTCACATATGGTTACTTATCTTTACTGGGCGATTGTACTGGGGCTGATTATTGCCGTGCTGGCGTTGATTGGCGGGAAGATGGGACAGTGGAGAATGGCAGCGATCAGTGCTGTTGTAATCATGGTTGTCGGTTTCGGCGCATACTATTTTCACTTTCAACAGATCTTCGTCAAGCGCTACGGCGGTGTTATGGCGATTTCCGTTCCTGAAGGACAGCTTCACCTGGCGGCCACCTGGAAGGATGATAATCTATGGATTGAAAATTACGATCCTGTTACTAATACCTGCCATTTCACCGAGTATTCACGTGGAAACCTGCTGCAGGGAAAGGTAACGATAAACAACTGTAATCCTCTATTGCGCAAGTAGCAGCTCTGAGTGCAGATATCCATTGATTTCAGTTGCGCGCGCGTTAGATCATGCTGACCTGAGCTGTTTGCACTAATATAAATCCATGGAATTACCTTTTGTGCGCTTTTCCCGCTTGTTACTGCTTGGCCAAAGCCTGATGCTGCTTTGGGCTTGCTCCTCGACCAATGTGGTCAACATTGAGGGATCTGACTCCAGTCGCTTTACCGACTTGCGGGCTTCTTTTCCTGTATCCAAACAGGACAAGAATGAGCGAATAAAAATACGTTTCACTGAGGCCAGCAGTGAATTCAGCCAGGATATTCCTGACGGTAAAATTGTTGATTTTGAAGAATTTCAATTAACCGGACCCGACCATGTCACCGCAATGACTGATGTGACCACGGCTTCGATCAGTTACGGGCGTATCGGTGAGGCCCTGAGAAGGAACTTTTTCATGTCGGCATTTGCCGGCATTTCCCGCACTAACTTTGAAATCGATATGGAGTCAGAAAGTGGCCTCGCTACGGGTGTCAGAAACAGGTCATTCGAGGTCTACGCTGACCTGGGCGTCTATCATCTGCTTGCGCCTTATCTGAGTGCCGGCCTTGAAGCTGCCTTCAGCAGGAACCTGTCACTGAGCGGCATTACAGAATGGGGCGCAATTCTTAAATTCCGACCATCGAGACATATGGAAATCATCGGGGGATACCGCTGGTTTAAATATGATTTTTTCACGACAGATTATGATTCTGGAATACTCGTAGAGATCAATGGTCCTTTCATTGGCCTTGATTTGTCATTCTAGCGGTTTTTTTCGGCAGATTTTTCAGTCGTATTCTTCAGTTTGATTTCAGCCAGCACCGCGAGATGATCAGACAGAACGTCCGGTAGAACTTCGTAACGGGCAAAGGCAAGTTCATCGGAAATGAGTATCCAGTCATAGCGGCGGCTGGAGTTATACGTATGCAGATCAGTTGCGCCGGGATCGTATACCGACATTCCTGCTTTTTCAGCAAGCTTTTTTACCACTGATTTTTCTGCAAGCCACTCACTATTAAAGTCGCCCAGTATTATCATCGGATTTTCGCGATTGGCGAACACTTCAGCCATCTCGGCAATCTGCTCATCCCTCACCTGCTGCCTGGAAAAATCCAGGTGAACCGAAACAACATCAACAGCCAGGGCTGAGCCGGCTGTATTGTGATTCATCCAGTTAACCTGTCCCAGTAAAAAGCCTTTGTTGAATGTCGGTGGCGAGGGTTTGAATGTGTGTTGTAATGTTTCGCTAACGGGTAAACGCGACAGGATGGCTGTGCCATAACTGAACAGCCAGCTTTCTGCATGGTTTGCACGATAGTACCAGGGGTAGCCTGCCTCCCGGGCAAGAAGTTCAATATGATCAAATTTGCCGCTCCATCCGGATGGGCCGTCAGCTTCCTGTAGAGCTACTACATCTGCACTGGTTTTCTTTAATAGTCGTGCAATCGAGCTGATATTCTGCTCGATATCTTCTTTTTCCAGTAATAACTGGTTGGCAGCCTGGTTGCGACCATGTGCAATATTCAAAGTCAGTAATCTTAGAGTGCCATCATTGCTGAGCTCGTAATCCTTTGAGACAGCCTTATCAGCAGGAAAAGTGTCAACTTCTGCGATTTTGTGAGTATTGATACCTGCTGTTGTGCATGATGATATCAGTAGCGATACAAGCAAATAGCTTACCGGTTTTAACAACGACATTGATTTGTTTTGCGTGGCGGTTATATATATTAATTAGAGTGATAATGCACCGGAATGTAATACACATTATGCGTTGTCACAAGAGGCTTCGTCTGTCTTTTCTAAATGAATCCTGAATGCCTGTGAGATATGCTCAGAATAAGTTATTACTGACCTGAATCAAGTAGTTGTTTTTCCTGTTTCGTTTATAGGTTGTTGGTAAATTACTAATGTTTCGTATGCCAGTTGAAGCATCCCTCTTTTAAGTTTTTATGTATACTGCTCGTTGATGACCACTGTTCTGGGAAATGTCCGATGAAAGAGCGTAAGTATATTCAGAAGGTATTGATGGGAATCGCCGTTATCAGTTATATCGCAGCAATCGCCTGCGCCATGGTTGCGGCCTATCTAAGCGATGGAACAGCTAATCCTGAAGTCGCAAGCTATATGGCTAGCGTGGTGTTTTTTGCCGGTACCGGGATTGTTCTTCACGTAATCAGCAGTACTAACTTGCCAAGATTCAAGGTGGAGCGGGAATAAACTTAGCTTTCTAAAGAACTGCCAATATAATTCATCGAGATGCCGGGCATATTTCCGGCATCCACACGATGTGTTTCCCTTCTGCACTTGTTTCATCTGAGTTCTATACTGACCGATTTCCTTTCTTTGTTCCCCGCTTCTGCGTTATCAAGATAGTGCAGATCGATAGTATCACCCGGTTTCTTCGACATAATTGCAAACTTGAAGTCGGAAAAATTCTCTACCTGATTTTCATCTACACCGATAATAACTGCGCCCTTTTTCACCCCCGCATCTTTTACAGCACTGTTGTTTGAGAATCCCTCGATCTTAAGAAGTTTGCCCTCTGTTTCCAGAAAAGCACCGATAAGGCCTGCGGGCGGCAGTGATTGCTCAACAGATAGCACCAGGTAATCAGCAATATCTTTTGATACTGGAAGGAAGTCTTCCGACACCAGTATTGAAAACTGATCGGTATCGATGCGGCGTTGAATGCGATTGGGAATACCCGAACCGAACATGATGTGACCACTGCCGGCGAAAATCAGCATGCGCGCATCCGGATTCTGCTGTAGATATTGTGCTGCACGCTCGGCCATACTTTCATCCCATGTGAGCTGACTACGCATAAAATTTTCAAATTTACCACTGTATTCCGGGTGTAATTCGAAGATGTCATGAAGGCGCTTTTCGTAGTCTTTGTCAGACCAGTCATAACTTTCCGGTAATTGCGCCTTCAGTTCGGGGGGTAAATCATCAACTTCCATTTCGGCCAGAGCTCTGGTCAATTCCCGTGAAGCATTGAGTGCGATAAGCGGAATTTTATTTTCACGAGCGTATTGCAATATCGGCTGGTATAGTCGGTAATCGTATTTCCAGCGAGTGAAATATTCGGTGAGATGTAACATTTCTTTTTCAGAGATCTTGCCTGCAATATAATCATCCAGGTGGCTTTGAAAGGGTTGCTGAAACCACTCAACTCCCAGCGCAAGGTCAGGAGATTTTTGATATAAATACTTCAGTATTTCCAGTTGAACCAGGTGATGGTCGTATCTCGTGTGTGTTTCACCAACCAGTACTACCCGCGCACCGTCTGTTTGTTCTATTACCTGTGCCAGCGAGATTGTTTCATCGGGTTTTACCACAGGCAGATCGATCACCGATGCAGAATCCGGGTGTTGCATGCGAGAGCCAGCAGTTAGCGTATTACAGGCTGATATGGCCAGAGCTGAAACTATAAACAACAGCAGGTTTCCAATGGATAGCGGTACGAATCCGGGTTTAAAATCACGATGAAGTTTCGAACAGGCAAATCTTCGCAGGCTCATATTGGCGCTCTCTGGTTAGTCCTGATTATTCTCATGGCAGTTTCAGCGGGTATCAGAGCAGAAACCATCCATCACGAATTACATGTAAAACTGCATCCGGAGCAGGCCCGGATTAGCGTCAGGGATCATGTACAATTCCCGATGAATACAGAAACTGCTGTATTTTCACTGCGCAGCAGTTTAACTGTGAATGCACCCGGCGTGGTACTCGAAATGCTTGGTGATACTACGGAAGGCCGAGTGCGTCACTATCGAATTAACAGACTGCCAGCTGATGGAAAGGTTCAGCTCCACTATCAGGGTAATATATCATCTGATGGCACAAAAGGTACTTTCGACATGCCAGAATCGGTGTTAAGCACGGATGGTGTTTACCTCGACGGTGGCAGTGCATGGCTTCCACGCTTCGATAACTATCTGTGGTACACGTTCAATCTACTGGTAGAGGCACCGGCTGACTGGGAAATAGTCAGCCAGGGCAAGCGCCAGCATCAGCAGAATAATTTTATTTTCGACATGATACATCCACAGGACAATGTATACCTGGTTGGTGGTCCATATAAAAGATATTCTCAGATGCACGATGACATCGAGATCGCAGCCTACCTTTATGAATCGGATACCAAACTGGCAATGAATTACCTGCAAGCCAGCGCTGAATATTTAAATCTGTATAGTGAATGGATTGGTCCCTACCCTTACACCAAGTTCGAAATCGTTGAAAACAGGTGGCAGACCGGATATGGCATGCCCTCTTTTACCTTGCTCGGCTCACGCGTAATTCGTCTGCCATTCATTCTTTATACATCGCTGCCGCACGAGATACTGCATAACTGGTGGGGCAATGGGGTTTTCGTTGATTTCTCCAGGGGCAACTGGAGTGAAGGTCTTACCGCCTACATGGCAGATCACTTTAATGACGAAAAACAAGGCAAGGATAAAGAGTATCGTCGAAAGGCACTTGAACGCTACGCCAATTATGCCGCTGAGGGACGTGATATTGCACTCGCTGATTTCAGTTCACGGCATGATGAAGCCAGCCAGGCAGTTGGTTACAGCAAATCCATGATGCTGTTTCACATGATGCGTAAGCAGTCAGGCGATGATTTATTCAAGGAAAATATCAGGCAATTTTGGCAAGCTTACAGGTTCAGACCTGTGGGTTTTAGCGATGTTGTTCGACTACTTTATCCCGGTAGGGATGATGACTACAAGGCATTTGTTGAACAATGGCTGAATCAGCCTGGCGCGCCTGAAATATCACTGGGCGAAGTGACAGTAAACAAGCTCTATGACGGCTATGCATTGAGACTTGAAGTCGATCAAAAACAGTCTGGCCCGGGTTATAAATTACAGGTGCCACTGGATATCATGCTGGAAGGCAATGAGAAACCGCAACGTGAACAGATAATGTTGTCAGAAAAACACAATGTGGTGACATTGAAGTACAAACAACGCCCGCGGGCGATCGCGCTGGACCCGGATTACGATGTGTTTCGCTTGCTGCATCAGGGTGAACGCCCTGCTTCAATGGGCCGCCTGTTTGGTGCACAAAAGCAATTACTGGTATTGCCTGCAAATGCAGCTGCAGAGCAAAACCTGGCATGGCAGCAATTAGCGGCCGCCTGGAAAATGCGTTATAAAAACGTGGGAATTGTCTATGACAGCGCGGTGAAGAGCTTACCTGATGACACGGCCGTCTGGCTGCTGGGCTGGCAAAACGCATTGCTTGAAGAAAATCTACCGCGTTTTTCTGCAACATCGCAGCAATTATCAGCTGAGATCGCGAAGATGGGGAATCAACAGTTTAATGCAAATGAGCATGCGGTGGTTCTGCTTGATGCAGATAACAGTCGTACACCCCTGGGCTTTATCGGTGCCGATGATCCTGAAGCAATTGCTTTAATGGCAAGAAAACTGCCTCATTACAGTAGTTATGGCGTGCTCGCATTTAGCAAGCCTGAAGGAAACAACTTGCTGAAACAGCATCTGCCGGTACAGGTATCACCAATGGCAAGGCAGTTAGCTGAATAAACAGCGATGAGCCAGGCAAAGTATATCCTCCTGTTATTGGGCTGCCTGTTATGTACTTCAACAGCAATGGCGCAAATCAAGGTCAACTGCCAGGGTAAAGGACAGCCTGTTTATTTAATCGGCGGCGGGCCCGCATTTACCACCTGGAATCTTGAACCGATACAGCAACAGTTGCGCGATCACTTTGAAGTCTGCCGTTGGGACATGCGTGGCGTTGGTGATAATGCCAAACTGGATATTAACAAGGGTGCTCCTGTGCTGATGCAATGGATACAGGACATGGCAAAGGTATTGCCGCAGCAACCGGTCATACTCTGGGGACATTCATGGGGCGCATTGCAAACCCTGCTATTTGCAAAACACTACCCTGATCGAGTCAGGGCACTGGTATTGAATAATCCGGTTGATCCGGAACTGAGAAGTCTGGAAAATATCGAGTTCAATCGTTATGTACATCCCTATGTCGAATCACAGTTGAATATCGAAGACATTGATACAGTTACAGAACAGCGTCATCGTTTTCGCAGTAAAATCGCCAGTTATTTCATGGACGCAGAAAAAGGCTGGGCCTATTCGGCAGGGTTCGATGCCGGGGATACTAACAACGAACTGAATGTTCTGATCTGGGAAGAATACCGCCGCATGCCGATAAATCTCGCTGATCTTGATTCACTATCAGCCAGGATTGCCAGGATAATTTACTGCGAGTACGATGTGTTGATGCCGGAAAGTCTTGAAGCATATTCAAGAGTGATTGCTTCGGAAAAACATTACATTCTCAATGACTGCGCGCACTTTCCCTGGGTGGAATCACCCGAAGAATTTTATGGCATACTGCTGCGAACGATGACTGCTGTGCAATAGCCAGGATTGGCTTTCTGGAAAAGGGTATAGATATGCTCTCGCAGAGGCGCAGAGAAAGATTAATAAATTTATACTGTTTTTTCCAAAAAACACATATCAACACTGCGTTCTCTGCGCCTCTGCGAGAAAACAGCATGTTAAATCCCCGGCATAGGCTAATTTTCCGTGTATACGAAAATCGACAACAACTGTCAGATCTGGCCTGAAATACTACAAATCAATAATTCATAACATCTTTGCGTACTTTGCGCTTCTGCGTGAAAACAAGATGTTAAATAGTCGCTATGCTTGGTTTTGGGCCATTCGGCATCAGATGATAACGTCAGATCATGTCAGAAGCACTATATTTCAGGCATAAAAAACGGCGATCTCACATCAAAGTGAGACCACCGCCATCATTGCGCTACGGCAAATCGTATCGTTACTGCATGTAGCTTGATTTACATAGCAATATACATACCACTTTAAGTATTTAACTGATTTTAAACAAAATAGTATTTTCTACTCGCCTGGAATGTGTAAAGTTAACCAGACAGTTTTCAGAATTCTTTACACATGTAAAAAATGATAGCCGGGGTTTGATCGGGCAGAAAGTCTAGTCTGGCCACAAAAAACGCTATGGGTGCAAAATAACCATCTTTTGCATGCCTGGTGGCTAAGGGATTTTATCGTAGTCTTTCATCGCTTCAATCCAGTAAGGCTCTGCTTCGCATGAGCAACAATCGTACCAGACTTCAACGCCATCATGCATGCTCTTGCTCATGGTTGATTTGTTATGCCTGGACTTTGGCTTTACCGGGGTGATGGTTTCAGTCTTCGTGTTGCCTGCAATAGCAGGAATTGCCTTGCGGTCGATCATGATCGGTCACCTCTCATCAGCGGTATTGACGCAGATACCACCACTCAAACCCGCGTTTCATCCAGTGAAATACGATACTCCCGGGTAGCATCAGGTTTTTCTGTTCAGTACGAAAAACCAGTATACCTTTATCGTTAGAATCTACAATACAGATCAACTCAACTTTAAATGTTGCATCAGTGGACGTTCCGTTTAATTCACCGGCCAGGTTTTTAGCGGCCGCTTTTGCCTGCAAGTCTGCCATGTGAGCTTGCTTTGGCATCCAGTCAGGTCCTGGATAACTGCCTGAATCACCTGCAACATAAACGCGTTCCATGCCTTCAACCTTACAGTGCCGGTTTGCCTTGATTAGACCGCCATCGGAGCGAGGTAGCGAGCTATTGTCAAACCAGGTGTTGCCGGTCATTCCGGGCATAAACATAATCAAGTCTGCGTCAAACTCACCGCCTTCAGTCTTTACCTTGTTGGCGATTACCAGGTTTTGGCGCGGGGCTGAAGAACACCAGTTTGAATTTATCGCGTCTTCCCTGTTTGCGTAATAATGTATCTGTACCAAACAGAAACTCAAACATAGGGCCGCCGCGCATTGCACTGGGTTCATTCGGGTTTCCGGCAAAGCCAACGGCAATTGTACCGCTGTTCAATTCGTTCAGGCGGTCACGAATCTTTTCAGCGGCATCGATGCCTTCGCAGGGTGTTATTGCATGTTCTATACCCGGCAGCTTTTTGATAAAACGGCCGCCTGAGGCGATGATCAGACCGTCATTTGACACCTCGCCGGTATCGGTTTGTACAGTGCGACCATCATCGCTCAGTCCTGTGACGTTGCCTTGGTGAAAAATAACTTTCATGCGATTGAAATAATTACCCAGCGGCACTACAAGGTCATCACGCTTGCGCAACCCGCTTGGAATCCAGATGATGCCTGGTAAATAATGCAGTTCATCACGTGGTGATACCAGGGTGATTTCCACATCTTTACTGAGTTTGCGCAATTGTGTTACGGACGATAGACCGGCAAATCCGGCCCCTATAACTGTTATTCTGTGCATATTTTTTCCATCTGGATCAATCAGGCAATTATGGCAAATATTAAAATAGCCTGAAATATTAAATCATGAATACCGATTGTGCATGCCGTCAATATGGTCGATGTCAACAGTAACATTTACCACGAGGTATTCACTGGTGATCTGGTTCCAGCCTGAATCAGGATTCAAGCTGAATCACTCAGGACTCGGGGCCTGTGCTCACAGCATATGAGTTCAAGCAGCTATTTATACCAGCTGTTGAAAAGTCAAGATGCAGAAAACCTGAATATCAGGATTTTCCGGGAAAATATCCACTAAGCGCCTGAAAAATCGGGTAAAAATCCTATACTTAATGGATGGCAGAAGTACGGGGAAACGGCGTGCAAAAGTTACTATCGGTGGTGTTGGTTTTCACCATCCTGTTTATATGCAAGCCCTCATTAGCAGAAATCAAACTCAATGGCTTCGGTTCAGTAGCCATTGGTACTGTCGTTGAGGGTGAGGAGTTTCTCGCCGATTACCCAAAAACCGGCATCTATAATAATGATCTGTCATTGGACCCCGACACCACGCTCGGTCTGCAATTATCATCTTATTTTACCGATAAGTTTTCACTCATCGCCCAGCTTGCAGTTCATGGCGCCTCTGACTATGACCCGGAAATAGACTGGCTGTATCTGAATTATTATCTCACCCCTGAACTGTCAGTTCAGGCAGGTAGAAAACGTCTGCCTCTGTATTACTATTCGGATTACTTCGACGTGGGATATGCCTATTACTGGATAAGGCCGCCGCCTGACGTGTATACCTGGCAGATAAGCAACTACAACGGTGCTAGCCTGTTATACGAGACCGCGTTGGGACAGTGGGACGCAAGTCTTAACCTGTATTATGGGTCAGAAGAATCAGAGGACAACGACCTGCTGAGCCTGCTGTTTGGTGCCAGTGTAGATGAAACCTGGAAGAACATGATTGGCATCGTGGGAACAATGTCAAATAACTGGCTCGAACTCAGATTGACCCATATGCAGGGCCTGATCGACAGAAAGATTAGCGGTGTTTCTGTTATTAATGACATTGAACAGCAGTTTCTGGGGGTTTCGGTCAACTTTACCTTTGACAGTTTATTGATCCTTTCCGAGTTCAACAATTACAGACAGCCTGAAAATGATGTTGAATATAATGCTTACCTGATATCGTTCGGATACCAGATAGGCGATCTGACGCCACATATTACAAGATCAAGTTTCAGACAGGAGATTACTGCTCTCGGCAATGACGAGCGGCACTATACAACGAGTGTTGGGTTGCGCTGGGATGTTGTTGACAACATCGCAGTAAAAGTACAGTACGATAATGTAGTTGATGAAGGAGTAATTGTTCCTGTCAAGGGTGATTCCAGCTCAATTTCATTAGCCGTGGATTTTGTATTCTAGGTGCCATAGTGAATATACATATCCCGGTACAATTCCCTCGATCCTGTAAATACCCAGTGTTTCTTTTCTTTATTGTAATGCTGATCATAGCGAGCATTAAACCTTGCTATGCAGATAACAAGGTTGTGTTAATTGCAGCAAAGGGCTCGGGGATCGAGTCGATCAGTAATCGTGATATCAGACGAGTATTCCTCGGGTTGAAGTCGGCGGACAGCGATTTGGTCAACAAGCCTGTTATTAATCTTTATAACAGAGAACTCTATGAAGATTTTCTTAAAAACATAATGCACATGACTGAAGGCGCCTACAGGAGAAAGATCGTTAAGCGTATTTTCCGTAATGGAACGGAAGAAATTAAAGAAGTAAAGATGCTCAATGAGCTTAACACGCATTTGACGAGCAATATTGGAGATATAAGCTTTGTATACAATGACGCTGCAGAGAAAATGCAAGATATAGAGGTTGTGAAAGTCCTATGGTAGTCATAACCCGCAACAAAAGATTCGGTCTTACCAGTCATGTTATGGCCGGGGCATTATTAATGCACATCATATTGTTGCCGATCCTGTACATTAATATCAGCAATACATTCAGCAACAGCGCCGAGGAGCAGTTTATAGGTAATGCAAGAGAAATATCGGGATTGCTGGGTGATATGATTTCAGTGTCCAACATGACCGAAGACAAGAGCAGATTGTCATCATTCATGGACTATGCACTTCTCAGTGGTGAAATTCTTTTTATTGAAATCGTAGACCAGCAAGGAAATGTAATTAGCTCACAGGAGATTACATCAATTACATCAGAAGACTTCATTGAAGACAGTAATATTGGCGATCATGGTGATAATGTATATTTCATGTCTATTCCGTTAAATATATCTTTTGACGGTTTTCAACATAATACACTCAAGCTTGGATTTGATGAAACCATTGTTATGGAGAAAATGGCTGCTGTTAATCAGCGAGGCATTGCCATTCTGGGTATATATTCCGTAGGTATGCTGATTTTGATGGGCTTTTTCACAAAAGTTATTACTAAGCCATTGAGGACATTGAGAGACTGGTCAAGGGATGTGGCAAAAGGAGAAACTGACTATGAAATAAATGTGGACACGCATATAAAAGAAGTGGATTCATTGTCTCATGATCTCGAAAAGATGCGACGGTCATTGGTAGAGCTTGCTGAGCGCATGCATTACAAAGCGATGCATGATGAGTTGACGGGTCTGCCTAATAGAACTTTAAATGATGATCGCCTGGATCAGGCTGTAACACGTGCAGCTAGAGAAAATACATCATTTGCAGTACTACTGCTTGATCTTGACAGATTTAAAGATATTAATGACACTCTGGGACATGGCGTTGGTGATGAGGTGTTGAGGATTGTGGCAGCGAGGCTCAATACGGTGATACGTGAATCAGATACGATTTCAAGAATTGGTGGAGATGAGTTCTGCGCAATTATCGAAGGTAGCGAGAGAGTTGTTGCAGAAAATATCGCATTGAAACTTGCGAATGCTATAGAGCCGCCATTTCAGATAAACGGGCACACGCTACAGGTTGGAACGAGTATTGGAATAGCAGTCTTTCCTGTAGACGGTATGACACCGGAATTATTGATTCAGCATGCTGACGTCGCTATGTACGAGGCAAAATACAAAGGTTTGAAAGTGGCTTCATACCATGAAGATATGAACAAGCATCGCTTTGAAGATATGCAATTGTCCATTGAGTTGAAGGATGGAATAAATTCGGGACAGTTCGAAGCAGTTTTCCAGCCAAAGATTGATTTAACGACTGGTAAACCATGTGGCTGTGAATTGTTGTCGCAATGGAAACATCCGCGGTTCGGAATTATCTCTCCTGATAAATTCATACCACTCGCTGAAAGGGAAAACCTGGTGGGAAAACTGACACTGATGTTATTCGCTCAAAATGCTGATCAGCTTAAAAGTGTTATAGAAAAATATACAGAATTTCAGGTATCAATTAATATTTCACCACTTAATCTGCTGGATACAACGCTTCTCGATGAGCTCAAGGATATATTGATAGAAACTGACTTCCCTATATCAAAACTGGCTATTGAAGTAACCGAAAATGCCATTATGAAAAACCCGCTAAGATCTGCACGTATCCTGGAAGAGTTTGCAAAAGCTGGAGTACAGGTATCTGTTGATGATTTTGGAACCGGGTATTCTTCATTGTCGTATTTGCAGAAATTTCCGATTCATGAGCTGAAAATCGATAAATCATTTGTTATTGGTTTACATGACAAATCAAATAACTACCCGATTGTTAATGCAACAATTGCTATGGCGCATGACCTGGGTATGACTGTTGTTGCTGAAGGAGTTGAGGAGCTCTATGTATTGAAGTTGCTGGAGAAGCTGGGATGTGATCATGTTCAGGGGCATTACTTCTCGAAGTCAATGGTCTATGAAAGTCTTAAAGAATGGCTGGAAGACTTTGACATGTCCACTTACAGGCAAGTATAAGTATTGCTGGAATATTAGTGAAAAGTATTAGGTGATAGAATTACTGGCCGGGTATTGTTGATATTGATGTTTTTCGTTTTGGAAAAATTGAGATTATCATCTGTTGACTGGTCATCCAGATCAGATTCACAGGTAAAGGCAATTGTGTATTTACCAAAAGGTACAAAACCAAAGCTGTATTCATAATTGCCAGTCAAGTTGTTTAATTTAACTAAAGCGCTGGTTACAGGTTCTGCACCTGAGCCGCCAATATCATCAGGTATTACTTTATTACCTTCATATAGATAAACTGCATTTCCTGTCGAAGGATCTGAATCTGAACAGCTGGATGATGTTAGTGTTTTTAATTTAACAGTACCTTCTATAGACCCGGATTTATCATTGCTCACCAGTTTGATAACAGGCTGTATCTGAAAATCATTCGGGTTATTCATAACGATCGATTTTCTCAGATCAAAATCGATCGTCTTTGCAGATGGCATATTAGCAATAATTTCCAGATCGCCATTAATTGTTAGCCCTATATCACTGCCGCCCGGCATGTCCAGTTCATGTACAGTACCGTCTTTCAGTACAATGTAAGAGTCCATGACGCCGTCTTTAACCGCGGTTATTTTAAGTTTTACCCAGTCATAAATACCGGTACGTAGAATCTCATCTGTCAGCAAAGCCTTGCTTTTATTGCCCTGTAACTCAAGCAGGTCAATACTCATGGGGGTATCGAACATGATCAAAACGGGATCCTGATGGGGTGAATCTGCTGATGGCATGAATTCAACGCCATCAAACTGCAGCCAGACTTCTATGGCATTGTCGATTGGGGCATCTGTAACACTCAAGCTTACAAAGCCGTACTCGACACCGCCGCGTCCGCCGCCAGCAACGGTTGTTTCAGCATCGCCACCACTAGAGCATGAGGTAAGACTCAGGATGTACGCTAATCCAAGACATTTGATAACAAAATTTTTCATTAACATATTAAAACACCTGACCACTTCAATATTTACTGTACAGCGATAGATGTAGCACTGGAAAAATTTTGGATCATTTATGAAGGCAAGCCGTGGGGGATATAATAACTTGCCTGAATTAAATTATATCACTGGCATATAGTACAAAGTATACCGCTTGTCATATAGCAGCCATGCCGATGGATGAGAAAAGACATTACAATAGCAACATAAGTCTTTGAATATAAATAAATTTAGAATACATATCGTGCAACTGGTTAAAATATAGCCATTCATTATTCATTGTCATATGGATTTGAAATTTTTTTCCGAAATGATTTATCCCTGCCACGCCTGGTTTTCCCATCAAGCCTCTTTACACGTGAACTACGTGTTGACCTGGTAGGTATGCGCTTTTTTTGCACCGCAGTAACACTTTGAATCAATTCCTTGAGTCTGCGCAGTGCTTCTGCTCTGTTCATGTCCTGGCTTCTAGTACGCTGAGATTTAATAATGATGATGCCTTCCCTGGTGATGCGTTTATCACTCAGATTAAGTAGCCTGGTTTTATAGAAATCGGGTAATGAAGATGCGTTGATATCAAATCGCAGGTGAATAGCCGTAGAAACCTTGTTCACGTTTTGCCCGCCTGCACCCTGGGAGCGGACCGCGCTCAGCTCTATCTCATCATCAGGGATTGACACGTTATTGGTAATTTGCAGCATTATTTGTTATCGAGGTAATGCTTTACAAAAACGCCGGCGAGTATTAACAATGACAGTAATAACAAGGGCCAAACAGTTGAGATTCCAATTGAATTGCTCAAAGTACCTGGCGTTGTTGTTTTGTAAATCAGTAGCGAATATACGTACGTTTTAACCGCAGTACCAAACATAGCGGCAGGTATAAAGTTGATGAACTTTATTTTTAATATACCTGAGCTGTAATTTATTACCGAATGAGGAAAACCGGGCATCATTCGTAAGGCATACAGTATAAGAAAATTACCTTCCTTCTGCAGCAATTTATAAATACGGGTGTTTTGTATTTTCTGCGTCCATTCTACAGAGAGGCGTTGTGAGAAGAGGTAGGCTGAAACGGAGCCCAGAGTTGTCCCCGTAGTAATAATGGCTGTTGATGTTAGTGGAGGAAATAGAGCTGCTGCTATCCATATCAATGAAGAGCCCGTCAGGGCAAATGTAAATAACACGGTTTGGATTGCGACCAGCAGAACGGCCAGCCACCAGCGGTCAGCATATTGTCTTGTAACTGCTATCAACTGTTCAGGATCAATTGAACCCGTCAGTTGCAGGATTATACCCAGTCCAACAAGAATGATGAGAATGAATAATTTATAGTGCGACAAAACTGTTTTAACCGTCGAGCTGTGTATCTAATGATAGTCAGTTAAACAGCAAATACCCTTTACATCACCTGATATTATGTGGGTATTAATTTACCGTGAAATCGGCTAACTTATGCCATTGATTAATAATTCGCCCATGTCGATGGAGAAACGCTAATGAGTGACGCATTAAATTACCTGGTCAAGGCCCGTCCCGAAGCAATGACTGCCTACTTCACTTTTTTGAAGAAATCTGATACCCATCTTGATACACGAACACGTGACCTGATTTCAGTAATTACCAAGGTTGCTGTGCAGACCGAAGGTGGTTTTCGCCAGTACCTGACAAGAGCGCTACGCAACGGCGCCAGCCCGAATGAGATAATCGATGCACTGATGATGGCTTTCCCGGTACTCGGGCTGGCCAAGATCGTATGGGCTACTGAAATCCTGCTCGACATGAACATCCCCGAATTCCGCCCGGAGAATCTTGATGCCGAACCTGTCTGGCATGATGTTGCAGCTGAAGATGAGATACCTCAGGAAGAAGCAGCATATTTTGAAATCGATGGCCGCCATTTGTTTACCTGGCGCAAGGGCGATGAAATCAATGTTTATGACAGCCGCTGTCCACACCAGGTTACGGATATCCCCCATCTTTCACTGCAGGGAAAAACACTCACCTGCCCCAAGCACGAATGGGCATTTGATATTGAAACCGGTCAGTGCATTGACAAGGGAAAACGTCCATTAAGGAAATTTGATCACAAACTCGAGGCTGGTCGCCTGTTGGCTTACTGGTAAAGAAAAACGAGGGGCCTGGGACGGCCCCTTTAATCACCAGTCATGGGGATATAACTCTTCCTTTGGCTGGAGCATTCAAAAACAGTACAAGTGCAGCAACGATAATTGAAGGCCAGGAAAAAAAGATCGAAGATGAAGTTGCCAGTGTTGCCATATCGCTCGAATCATAAAGCCACGACAGGATGGAAAGGCACAGATTGCTAAAATTAAACAGCAATAAGAACAACAGTACTCTGCTTATCTGTTGCGCAGTTGAATTTAGCCAGAGGTGGATATCTTTAAGGCATTGAATCGAAAGAAGCCAGGCTGGTACAAGTAATAGCATACCAGCCAGGATCCAGTTATTGCTAAAGAATATTCCGGCTTCAAGGGCTCCCAGGCCTGTCATCATAAACAGGTATATGACATTGTATTGTGCGTAATGTATGGGTGAAATGGAGTATTTTTTCGGAAGCCATGTCAACAGGTAGCCGTATGCAACCAGCGCCAGAATACCGTATGTGAATCCAAAGATATAAACATGCAAATCAATATGCGTGCCTGCAGTCGTGTTATGCACGAACAGGCCGCCAAGTACCAGTGAGTGGATGAAGGCACAAAATGAGAACAGGCGTAATGGCGTGGACGATACGATGCGCCATATACGGTTGAAATAGCTGTTATTTGATTTCTGATTTGGTGCAATAGCCAGACACATATACTGAGTCTCATTTATAACTGAGATCAATTATTCCACCAATTGTCATCTAACGTCAGTGACAATGTCACCAAAGTGGCAATAAAATCAGGGACTAAGGCTAGTCAGCATGCTCATACAACTTTCTTTGATGCATTAGGCACACCCCAACTGGTGTTGGGACGCTTGAAATTACCTCGGTACAGGCGTTGCATCCAGGGTCTATGCAGCAAACGCCATAACGGGCCAGAGATGCCAAGGCCGCGCAGAATGCGCTGACTGCCGGGAAGTATCGGTTGAACCAGTCCGGGTAATACCCAGTTCCCTGCTTCATGGGCCTGCTGTTGCAGAAACCCCGGCAGGAAATCAGAAACTGCGGGATCAATATAAAAAGTTGGCAGCAGGCCAATATCATCCGGACTTACCTTGCATTCATCGATCAATGCCTGTGACAATGGCGTGCCAGGATAAAGCCGAACACCGGTCATGGCAACGACAGCTGTCGGGTTCATTTTTCTCAAGGCATGGCAGGTAGTACGTACGCTCGATTCAGTTTCACCCGGCGCGCCGAAGATGATGGTCTGGCACACACGCAAGCCGGCTTCCATGCAGTAACGGTTAGCCCGATCAGCTATTTCAGCGTCAAATGATTTTCCAAGGCGGGCCAATTGTTCATCGTCAACTGAGTCGGTACCCAGCTCAATACCCTCGCATCCAGCACGAGCCATCAATTGTGCCTGGTGGCGGTCAAGTTTGACTGGTGTTGCGTAGCAACTCCAGCGTAGATCCAGACCACGGCGTAGTATTTCTTCACAAATCGCTTCTATATGCCCACGTGGAAAATTGAGAATGGAGTCGACAAAAAAGACTGGATGTGGGCCGTACTCGCGTTGCAGGGATTCAATTTCGTCGACAGTGTCTCTGGCCTCACGTGCACGGAAGCTGTTGCCCTCTAGCAACGGGTACGTGCAATAACTGCACTTGAATACGCAGCCACGCTTGGTTTGTATATTGCCTGTTCCACCGCGTCGGATATAACGAGCATAGTCGAATGGAGCGCGAAGCGGACGCAGTCCTTCCGCCCAGTTTGCTGGACGTTGCGGCTGTATGCTGATGCCCGCTGATGGCGCGGTGCCGGTTTCAGCCGATACAACACCGGGTATTGAAGAGGGATCCAGCCCATGTTGCAGGGCCTGCAGCAAGGCAACAAAGGCGCGTTCACCTTCACCTGCTATACCCCAGTCACCATCGAGTTCATGCATATACGCCTGAGGTAGTATAGAAAATCCCGAACCACCAAGCACGACCGGCGCACTGCTGGCTTCATGCAGGGTATCGACAACTTCGCGGTGTAGAGCCAGGTAATCAACTGTGAGTGGATAGGCGGCATTATCGACATTGCGCAGAGATAAACCGATGACATCCGGCTGGAATCGGGCAACCTGGCTGCGTAGATCATCCAGTGGCTTATGACCAAAACAGAGGTCGGCCACATCGATTTCATGACCGGCTGCACTCACAGCAGCGGCTATATATGCCAGCCCGAGAGGAAATATCGGGTCTGGCAGATGCTCGCGATTGGCTGAAACCAGTAATACTCGCATTTTAAGCCTGGATCATTCCGGGTTAACGATCAGAATGCCTTCCATACCCTTTTCACGATGGCTTTTCATGAACAAAAGCTTGTTGCTGCAATAAAAGGTATAGCGACCGGCTGGTAAGTGTGGCAGTTTAACTTCGACTGATTCTCCACCCAGAAGATCGACTTCCACAACTGGTGAGCCGTGGCCGGTTTCCATAATGAAATTGTGCGGGGTAACCGAATCGGTGTTAACAAGGCGTAAAATAGCGGACTGGTTTGCGTTGAGATGAATTTCACGGGGTAAAAATCGGTAATCACCCAATTCTAGATCGATAACTGGTATAGCGTCATCGCTTGCATAGATCCAGTTGGTTAAAAACAGGCATGAAATTGATATGAAGATATATAGCGTTTTTTTCTTGATCGATCTAAGGGATGAAAGGTTGTATGAATGTTCCATTTAGTATTTACCTCCCCGGGAGAAAAACCAGTAGCACGAAGCGATATGATTTACAGACGTATACAGACAGTCTTCATAATAATCAGTTCTAACGATCCATATAATTCTTTAGGTCCATAAAGGCATCGTTTATTACGATATTACCACGTTTAGCTTATCCTGGTTATGTCTGATTTGCTTTTCTGATTAGACATACAGTGATTATATTTCAATGACTTAATGTTAATGAATTAGAGTGATCTTGCGTATTTATATCATGAATGATATTCATCAATCGGATCCGGGCAATAATCACGTCGTTTGCAGGTGATGCAGTGTTCACCAAGATACAACTGATCGACCCAGCTGGTAAGTTTCTGAATTTCCTCGGGATCGTCAAACAAAAAGCCGGCCTCGAAATTACGCTTATCCTCGTGTTTGCTGCCCATGCCTGCACCGGTCAGATTGGGTGAGCCCACGAAGGCAACTATATTATCTATAATGACAGCCTTGGTATGTACGCGCGGACAAAGAATTCTTTCAAACAGATCATTGTCGACCAGTTCATCGCATCGATCAAAGTCTTCCCTGAACCGTGGTCCCGGTTCTTTTGCGTGAATCAGGCGTACAGCAACACCGCTTGATACGAGATTGGCAAGCAACTCAAGAAATGGCGTATATGCACCGTACATTTCAACATACATGTCTTTGATGTCAGCGGTCACAATCCAGAGAAACTGTTTCGCTAATGGAATGCGCTGTTGTATAAGCTCCTCATAGATCTCCCGATTTAACAGTAACTGATGCATGGGTGACATGTTAAATCAATTGGGTGCCCTGCTGATAGAAAAAGGATCCTTCTCTCATTACAGGAAGACGCAGGATGATGGGTGTCGTTGTATTGGTTATTCAGTAATTACAGACAGTTTGGACTGTCCAAACCATTTAAGAGCCAGTCCATGCATTAAGCCAACATTTTCTGCACGGTCGATGAAATTTCTTGCAAGGTTCATCAATAACGGGTCATTGGCAGGTAGTGCTATACCTATCGGTTCGTAAGTCAATAAAGAAACGACCGACTGGAAACCGCTATCCGGGTGGCGCTTCATGACACTCAGACAAATCGGGAAGTCAGTAAGAAAGGCATTGGCATCGCCTGTTGCAACCATGTTTATCCCTTTATCAACATTCTCAACGGGCATTCGCCTGGCTTCCGGCAGCAGTTCTTTAACGAAATTTTCGCTGGTGGTGCCCTTGACCACAGCAATTTTTGCATCAGCTTCTTTAAGGTCTTCCGGATTGTCTGCCTGGGCAATTTCCTGCTCTTTGGTAATCAGGCATTTACCGGAGACAAAATAAGGACCGGCAAAAGCGACTCGCATGTTTCTGTCGACGGTCATTGTCATATTAGAAAGCACAATATCAACAATGCCCTGTTCAAGTGCAGGAATAAGTTGATCAAAAGGCATGGATTTCAATTCAAGTTTGACACCCATAGTATCGGCCATGGCTTTTGCCATATCAATATCAAAGCCTACAAGCTCGCCAGTCATTAATTTTTCGGACATCAATGGCATGTTGCCTGATGTGCCTACCACTAGTTTTCCGGATTTCTGAATACGGGATATAACGGGTGCACCATCAGCAGCATGCGCGCTGCTGATAATGATGAAAAGCAGCGTGGCACAGGCAAGGGCTGAACGCGTGATGTGAATCATATTTGCATCCCCGGGAGAGAGTTCTGATTATTGAAATTATTATGGACGCAAAACTATATGCATAAGCATTAGACGTCAATAGTGATATACATAGTATTCTGTTGCAGGCAGGCAATCAGGCTATTTGTATACTGGCCCTGATAGCAGGGGCATTTTTAGGCTGTTGAAACAGGTGCTTGCCGGATTGAGAAAAATATTTAGCAATAACATTATGAAAAATATTACATTGCAGGCCTCGGGATGTGATTATATGTATATAAAACAATAAGTTATAGATATGTCAAGGGGTTGTAAATATCGTGCAAAAATTATCCAAAAGTGGATAAAAATCTAACAGTTGGATAATACTGGTCTATCCTTATGTTTCAGGGACTTATAAATCATTTCTAACAAATACAGCCAATTTCTGCTGTAAATCCGGATACTGACCAGGATGAGTAACATTATGGACATGAGAATCGAGTAAAAGATACTTGTATGTTGAAATATGTACGAAAAGATTTCTCATAAAAAAGAAGTTTTACTTGAAGAACAGGTAGAGCCGCTTTTTAAAGCAACATTATCGGGTGGCCTGGCCAATATTTTTGCTGCATGCCTGGTATACCTGTTGCTTAAGAATACTAGCCATGTTGAAAGTTCGCTGTGGCTAAGTGCAGGGATTATTATATTTTCATTATTCCGTATTGCCGTATCGAATCATTACATTTACACCGCGAAGTTTAAATTAAAATCATATTTATACACTCATATACTATTTACGCTCACTATAGGGATTATATGGGCAATATACGAGTTCATGCTACATAAACCAGATGATGAGGCTTTACGAAATTTTGTATTTTTAATCAATTTTGGCCTCATAACCGGGAGCATTACAACGCTTTCTACTTATAGAGGTGCGTACCTTGCATATTTGCTACCTCAAGCAATAGCAATATTTTCTGTATTCATTATTCTCGGAGATGTAATTTATTACTATATGGCATTTGCGTTTGTCATTTTCATGAGTTTAATGATAACAACAAGCTTCAATATAAATCGCAGCCATAAAAAAGAGATAGAACTCAAGTTAAATAACAAACAACTAATCGATGATCTTAATAAGGAGATAAACGCTCGTGAGATGATTCAGTCCGAGCTTGAAGAAAACAAGCGAGAGCTGGAAATAAAAGTACAGGAGCGAACCAGTGATCTTGTAGAGATTAATGCCAACCTTGAAAGAGTAATCGACAAAAAGGAAACAGCCGAACAAACATTGCAATATCTTGCATATAATGATGAGTTAACAGGACTGCCCAATAGAAATACTCTCGTAGATCGGATAGGTCAGTCTATTAAAAAGTCATCTAGAGATAAACATCAGTTTGCCATTCTGTTTCTTGATCTTGACCGGTTTAAAAACGTAAATGATAGTTTAGGACATGCCGTTGGTGATGAACTTCTGCAGAAAGTGGCCACAAGGCTGAACACTACCTTGCGTAACAATGACACAATATCAAGAAATGGCGGTGATGAATTTGTTGTTGTTCTGGAAGAGTTGCATGACACCAATGAAGTGATTCATGTTGCTAAAAAGATAATAAAATGTTTAACAAAAACATTTCTAATCCAGTCTCATAAGATCCATCTTGGCGTTAGCGTTGGTGTAAGTATCTACCCGCTCGATGGAGAAACGCCACTGGTGTTATTGCGAAATTCAGATACGGCAATGTATCGTGCTAAAAAAGAAGGCGGAAACCAGTTTCAGTTTTATGATGAAAGTATGTCTATACAATTGCGCCACAGGCTTGAACTGGAGCACGAACTGCACGGCGCACTTGCCGAAAATGAGTTTGATCTCCTTTACCAGCCGCAAATAAGCTGTCTGACAGGTGTCACTACCGGCTTTGAAGCGCTTATACGCTGGAATAATAAAAAGTATGGCGAAATTCAACCAAACCAGTTTGTGCCGTTGCTGGAAGAGACCGGGTTGATATACTCTGTAGGTGAATGGGTTGTATCAAACGTTATTGACTTTATAAGTAACAATCACATCAAGGGTATCAATGTTTCTATCAATCTTTCTGCTTTGCAATGCAATGATCTCGAATTTTTTAATTATGTTAGAAATAAAATTGAACAATCCAGCATCGATCCGTCTCAAATTGAGTTCGAGATTACAGAATCACTGCTTATAAATGATTTTGATAAAACCAGGCAGCTGCTTGATAAGATGCATTCTATCGGTTGTACAATTGCACTGGATGATTTCGGTACAGGTTATACATCAATGAATTACCTTGCACGTCTGCCTATAGATATTATCAAGGTAGATAAAACACTGGTGCGAGAGATTGATGTCAACAATAACCTCAGAAGTATAGTCAAAGCCATTGTTACCATGAGTCAGGGTCTGGGGATCAGTAATATCTTCGAAGGCGTAGAAACTATGGCTGAACTGGCAACAATAAAAAAGATGGGTGGTGAGGTTATTCAAGGATTCCTCTTTAGTAAGCCGTTAAGCGCTGACGATGCCGTTAAATGGATAGAATCAGTTGATTCGGCAAAGCACGCCTAGATTTTCTCGTATAAATAATGCCCTACCCCATAGCTTTTGCCTTGATCGGGGCGAAACATGGCCTTGCATAGTACAAAATACCTGTTCCAGGACTCCACGTCTTCGATCGACAAGTAATCAGGGAATAGCTGATCGATAGCCTGCCAAAATCGTTTATGCCATTCGTCCAGGGTCTTCCAGTAATTCATGCCATTAATAAACCAGCTGTCTTTTAACTGAAGGTGTGTATTATGTCTTTTCAGTTCTGAGTATGGCCAGATGTGCCCACCAGGGAAGTAATCAGCCATTAGTGTATTTTCTGCATTTAGAAAGTGTGGAATTGTATCAACCGATACTATGAGGTGATGAAGACATTTTCCACCTTGCTTTAATATATTATTTTGATATTTGAAAAGAAAATCAAAATTAGAAAAGTGTTCAAATGCACCAATTGAGATTATACGATCAAATGTATTATGAGGAATCGAGTTTTGACTGTTTTCATCAAAGCGTTGTTGTAGCAAGTTGAAGCGTGAGTTGTCAAAAGTTAAAAAATTACGGATATATTCAGTTTGCGTGGCGCTTGGGTTCAACCCGGTTACAGTTATATTAGGAAATTCTTCAAATAAATATTTTATAAAGCCTCCGAATCCGCAGCCTAAATCTAAAATATTCTGACCATCCTGGATATCGGCTCGTTGAACAATTAACTTGTATTTTTCTCTTTGAGCCTGCTCTAGAGATATACATTGGTTTATTACTTCCGGATTTTCTGATGTGCCATAATATGCCATTGAGTACGCCATATATTTCTTATCAAGAAACGCCTGATATATCTTTAAATCTTTTTCGTAATGATCGATTGATCGGCTATTTACTTCTTTAGTTACAATGTCGCCTTTAAAAGAACTGGTGTTATAACTTTCTGGAGTATTATTATTTCCACGCCATCGTTCATATTCACGTTCGAAATAACGTGTCATCTGGTTTTCAAATTTCATTAATTCCTCAGACCCATAGCAATGAATATTATGGCTGGTAATCTTCTGTATGATGCTACTGGTCATAATTCATAAAATATCTTCATGAATGTTTTCTGATTGCAATCACTGAGTTAAGGCCACCAAAGGCAAATGAGTTGGAAATGGCAACATCCATCTCCTGCTCACGCGCAATATTAGGTACATAATCAAGATCGCAATGCTCATCTGCGACAGTAAAATTTGCGGTTGGTGGGACTATTCCGTGATAGATAGCGAGAGTAGAAGCGATAAGGTCCAGTGCGCTAGATGCGCCCAGTGCTTGGCCATGCATTGATTTTGTTGAAGACACTGCAAGTTTTTTAGCACGATCCCCAAATACTTGATTAATGGCAGCTGTTTCTGCGATATCATTGGCCTGGGTGGCTGTTCCATGTGCATTAACATAATCAACTTCATCAGGGTTTATGCCTGCATAATCAAGTGCATTAATTATTGCGCTTGAAATACCTGTAACGTCGGGCCTCGTGATGTGGCCGGCATCAGATGTCATGCCACAACCGGCAAGCTGTGCATAGATTCGGGCGCCACGTGCTTTAGCGTGTTGTTCCGACTCCAGCACCACCATCCCGGCGCCCTCACCTAGTACGATACCGCTACGGTCAGCGCAGAATGGACGACAGGTGTCATGTGTTGCTACCCTTAAGGCTTCCCATGATTTAAGAAGGCCAAAAGTGAATGGTGCATCAGAAGCGCCTACAAGGGCAACATCGACCATTCCTGATTGAATCATCGTGCATCCTTGAATTATTGCGTGTGAACCGGAAGCGCAGGCACTGGCAAGTGCAAATGTCGGTCCTTTGATGCCAAGGTGCTTGCTCACCATGCTCGCGGCAGCACTCGGCATGCCCTTCGGTATAGTCAGGGGATGCGCACGTGTACGCTGTTGCTTGTAAAGTTGATCATAGGTGGCTTCATCTGTGTGTTTCCCGCCGCAGCCACTGCCGATAATTGCCGCTGCCTGCGTGATACTGTCTTCCCCGCTGCACAGGCCGGCATCGCAAACTGCTTCCCTGGCGGCAATAACTGCTAACATGGAGAAACGATCTAATAAGGTGAGGTCATCAGAAGAGAAATGGTTTTCAGGATCAAACTCTGGAACCAGGGCGCCTATGGATATTTTAATATCTTCGATGGGCAGGTTTAAGGGCTTGATAGCCGACTGACCTGCTACTAATTCTTGCCAGAACGTAGTCGCGTTTAAACCCAGCCCTGAGACCGCCCCCAGTCCTGTGATTACAACGCGGCGATTCATTGGCACAAGCTCAAAATGGGTAGTTTAGCAATTAGCGGTTCCCAGCCTGTCCAGAATATCATTGACTGTACTGATAGATGAAATAAGCTCATTTGGAATTTCTGTATCAAAGGCTTCTTCGAGCTCAAACAGAACGGTAATAGCTTTTAATGAATCAATGCCCAGAGCCTCGAGTTTGGTTTCAGGCGTGATGTCTTCAACTTTGCAATGCGCTGTTTTTGCAATAATTTCCGCAACTTTATCTAATGCCATAATTATTCTTCTGACAATTATTATTACGACATCCCAACTGTCAGCTGAGCCAGGCCCAGGATTCTTTAATTACGCCTAATCCATTCATCCCTGGCGATTATTCTCCCCCTTGGTGCAAGAACAAACCCTTTACAATTCAGTTACAAAATCTTTACACATTTTCTTATGACCACTCTCTCATAGTACTGATCCGAATATCATACGTCTAGAACTTTTTTGATAAATTTCAGTTAGATTCGGAATTTTCATCAAAAAAAATATAATTTGCTGTATTGGTCAAAAATTGTCATGATATGAAATATAGACATGTCGGTTTTATAAAAAAACAGGTGGTAATAATAATGAAACTTGTACATGGAATACCGGGCGCAAAACCGCATAGGGAAATCAAGTCACAATCAGAGTTCACCCAGTTCACGACGCGGTACGATCCTGAATCCAGTTCTATCTGGTGCTGGATGCAGCCTGAGCCCAGGCCCTGTCTGAATACTACTCTGATCGACGAGCTGTTCCAGCTTCAGCAACAACTCGCAACGACCTATAAAAAGCAGGAATCTGGCACTGTCTGGCCATTCCGGCACCTGATCCTGGCTTCGAAAATTCCCGGAATCTACAACCTGGGAGGCGACCTGGAGCTATTCAAGCAATGCATTATTGATGGAGATGAAAAAGAGCTCAGGGCATATGCGTACAAGACCATTGACCTGATGATTCGAAATATCAACAATCTTGACCTGCCAATTACCACGGTTTCACTGGTGCAGGGACAGGCGCTCGGTGGCGGTTTTGAAATGGCCCTGTCATGTGACGCAATTATTGCAGAACGCAGCTCTCGGCTGGGATTCCCCGAAATACTCTTCAATCTGTTCCCCGGCATGGGTGCGTATAACCTGCTCGCTCACAGGGTAGGACCTGCACTGGCAGAACGTATTATCCTGAGCGGAGAAACATACACGGCAGGCGAACTCTATGATATGGGCGTGATCGACGTGCTGGCAGATGACGGTGAAGGCGTTCTGGCGGCAAAAGACTATATGAACACTCACAGCCAATCTCACAACACTATTCGTGCGATGAAGAAAATTCGGCAGATTGTAAATCCGATTGCCAAGCAGACCTTTTTCGATATCGTCGACATCTGGGTTGAAGCAGCGTTGGATCTCAGCGAAAAAGATCTGGCTAAACTGGATCGCCTGCTGCAGCTGCAAAAGGCCATGAAAAACTGCAAGCTCATCTGGGAAAGCAATACAGAAAAAACGCCGCGACACGGCGAATGGCGGAAAATAACAGATGTTGAGTTTCCTCTAACCACCCATCTTGGCGAGGCAGTGGTTGAAAACAGAAGAAAGAGTCATGGCCGAAGGCGGCCTGACACGGTTACCGGAGAAGAGGCATAGAGCGGCATCTATCTGTTAAATCGATAGTGCGAACACGTCCTCCAGAGTTTGCCATGGAACTTGCAGTTGATGCTGCTGTTTGAGATAGCGGGCAAAATCTTCGGTTGTTGAAACAGGTGTTTCCATGCTTTCCAGGATGCTGCGCAGGTCCTCCATAATGGCCCATGGATATATTATCCAGCGCCATTGATGGACAATTTCGGCGTAATAGTCCGGCATATAACTGGAAACAGTTTTGTGATGCAAAGCGGCCGTTTTCAGTTCCGCAGGTTCACCACTTTCTATCAAATGCTGTATGGCTACATCAAAGCTGTCACCGGTATCGCTGACGTCATCAATCAACAGTACGCGTTTGCCGGTTACATCTGCGGACAACGGATAGCGTAGCATCGCGGTCTTTTCCTTGTGTACACCGTGGTAGTGCTCGATCTTGATTACATCGAGGTTAAATACATCCAGGTAATCACAAATAACGCGTGCCGGTATACATCCGCCGCGGCTGATTGCAACAATGATCTCTGGCTGGAATGAGGCTTTGTACATTGCCAGGGATAGCTTGCGCGCAAGTTTATAAAAGTGCTCCCATGTGATGAGTTCACAACGACTGCTTTTGGTCACGGACTATATCTCCTTATTCACTGTTCACTACCGCTCCTGTGCCAGATTAACTTGCCATTCCGGTACACTTCCCTGATGCGATGTAACGGTATAGTGTGCGTTTCACCCATGTCGTCAGTCAACTCGAAATCAAAATGATCCTCCCTCTCAAAAAGCAGCTGTTTCAATGGAACCCTGATGACGTCATCTTCAAAGCGATCATGGTAAGCGATAATGAATTCAGCCTGACCGAATTCATTGTCCCATTTGATACGGTTCAATAATTCATGAATTGGAATCATATACTATTATGCAGCAACCTGTTGTGGTGGAATGAATCAGAGATATGATCATAAAAATACCGGAATTACAGAATACATCCATGTATTCTGCCGTTACTTCATCCGTCCATGGGTTTCGCCCTGCGGGCCAGCGTTACGAATTACGTCCTGTAATTCGGCTTTCTGGCCGACCTTCGGTCGTTCAAATCTGCTCCTTGCAAATTTAGTCAGCTGTTCAAATTTGATCCTGTCAAATTTGTCGGGCCTGCATTCGCAGTTCAAATTCAATCCGATAGAATTAAGTCACTGCGTTTTATCCAGGCTACATACTACAAGCTGATAATATTGTTCATTGTTCACTGCCATCTTTCCATATCGCATATGGCCGCTCTATCCTCAGCATTAACTCACCCGGACTGAAGGCCCTGGCATCTTCTGCAATCAGCATGCCATCTATGTATACTTTTACAACGGGTAAACTGAACACGCTGTGTTGAGCGCAAATTTCAGGGGACAGCTCACAATCAACATAAGCAGTACGCATGTCCGGAAAACGCTTATCCAGCAGGGAGATCAATTGCGGGCGTAATGTTTGACAAACATTGCAATGCTCTCCTCCAAAGAGGATAAACAGTGCGCCCTCTGCTTTCATCTGTTCAAGGATGTCGAGTTCAGTAATGGTGAACATGACACTGGAATTCCAGAATAGTGTTCAAAACCCCCGGATTACACAATACATCCTTGTATTCTACCCTTCGGGCCAGCGCAAGGCTGTTCAAATTACAGATCCCACCCTTGGCATTTGCCCCTTCGGGGCCAGCGAAAAGCCGTTCAAATTCATTCCTGATGAATTTGTTGCGTCCAACCGAATTTAGTCCACTTCGTTTCATCCGGGCTACAATTGTCCACTGTTCACTGTTCTTTCAAGCCCCTCGTTCATCAGCGGCCGTATTGCAGTCAGCAGTGACTTGAACAACAGCTTGTTCTGCGCTTCTTCGGCTGCGAGTAACTCCTTCATATGCTGGCGTTGTGTCGGCATCGAAAAACACGCAGGACAGGAATCTGCAATTACCGGCAAGTTGTTTTTCTGTGCAAAATCGCGTGTCAGTCGTTCGCGTGCATAAACAAGTGGCCGTATGATTCGCAAATCACCGTCATCATTCACATAATGCGCTTTCATGGTCTTGAGTCTGCCCCCGTGAAATGCCGACATCAGAAAGCTCTCTGCCAGGTCATCCAGGTGCTGTGCCAGCGCGATCACATTGAAGCCGTTATTACGTGCCGTGCTGTACATTACGCCGCGCTTGATGCGTGAGCAGAAAGCGCAATATGAATTCTTTCCCATGTGTTCCTTCGCCATGTCCATGATGGGTTCGCGTTTGTAATGGTATTCAACGCCCAGGCCGGCGAGATATGGGATCATCGGTGACGGATCAAAATCGCCCGCCATTGGATCAACCGTCATCGCGGCCAGCTCGAACCTTACCGGCGCGCGTTGCTGTAAATAATGCAGCACATGCAGCAACGTCAGTGAATCCTTGCCGCCGGACAGGCCGAGCAGGATTCGGTCGCCTTCACGGATCATGTTGAAATCACCGATCGCACGACCGGTGAATGACGACAATGATTTAGATGGTTTTATAAATTCAGTCATGGGGTGCAATAATGCCAGAAAATGACGCAACAGGCAGGCTGGTAAAAGAATTACTCTCGCAGAGGCGCAGAGTACGCAGAGAACACAGGCGGTTATATTGTTTTGTTGTAGCGGCTTCAGCCGTGAATCATAGATGTCCGCGGGTGAAGCAGCTCCTGCAGATAAAGCTGATTTCAACAAAGCAAGAATTGATCTCTGCGTTCTCTGCACCTCTGCGAGAGGACAAAATGCTAAACCTGCAGCGCTGAATAAGCTATAGTCCGCGCCATGCTGCTTGATCTGACCCCAATCCAGATGCTGCTCGTCGCCCTGCTCTTTCTCTGGGCCGGCTTCGTTCGCTCCGGGCTTGGATTTGGTGGCGCCGCACTCGGGCTGCCGCTGATGCTGTTTATTGAACCTGATCCCCTTACCTGGCTGCCCATCATCGGCACCCACCTGCTGTTCTTTTCCAGTCTCACCCTGCGTACCCGGTTGAACAATGTCGACTGGGCTTATCTGAAGCAGTCTTCGATGCTGGTTGTGCCGGCTGCGCTGGTCGGTGTACTCGGCCTGGTCAGCCTGCCGACGATGTGGCTGCTGGTGTTTATCTACTCGATCTCGCTGTTCTATGCCTGTGTCTGGCTGCTGAACTGGGCCATTGAAAGTCATAACCCGGCGGTGGATAAATTCCTGCTGTTACTCGGCGGCTACGTTGCCGGCACCTCGCTCACCGGTGCTCCGCTGATGGTTGCCGTGTATATGCGCAATGTCTCAAAAGAGCAGCTGCGCAATACCCTGTTCGTGCTGTGGTTCACGCTGGTGACCATCAAGATGTCTGCGTTCGCGGCACTCGGCATAAACCTGCACTTTCTCACTGCACTGGCACTGCTGCCTGTAGCGGCTATCGGGCATGTGGCCGGGCTGAAAACCCATGAACTGATCCTGAAAAACGACCAGGCTTTCAAACGCTGGGTCGGTGGCGGCCTGATGCTGGTGAGTCTGTTGGGGCTGTGGAAGCTGAATATATAGCAAGAATACAAAAACATCAGCCGCAAAAAACGCAAAGAACGCAAATTTATTCATGTTAATGAAACATATTTTGCGTCTTTGGCGTTATTTGCGGCTATTTCATCTCTATCACGGCGCGGTGAATACCATGCTGAAACCACCACTAACCGTAATAGTGTTAGCGCTGGATATCACAGTATTGATACCGTTATCTTCAGTTTCAGTAATCTCCAGAAAGTCAAAGACCATACCGGCGACGATACCGTCTGGTGATTCGAAGCCAACCCTTGTGATCACGTTACCACTCTGAACCTCGGTGTAATTGTTAAAGGTGATTCCGCGATTATACAGCCTGGCAACGAGACCGGGTTCTTCATTAACCCAGCATTCAAAGAAGTCGAGGTATACCCTGTCGCCAGAGCTGATACCCTGATCATTATCCGCATCGTTCCAGCCCACCGTGAAGGAACCGGGAT
>WOR8_10000258_pt1 | contig 60884 bp, 61 predicted proteins | sample DeeMarSeWOR38_10_FD_19890 | JGI IMG/M metagenome (IMG submission 19890)
GCAATCTTGCGTTGTGTGGGAATATAGGGCGCCAGCCTTCTAAGTTGGAGTTCGTGTGTTCAAATCACACCGGGCCCGCCACTAATTTCTATGATGACTCAAAGTCGAGAGTGCGAGAGAACCAGTCAGGAAGCTCTGTGTCCAATGCAGATTCCAGCTGTGCCACACTGGTAAGCGAGTCAGCCGTCTTTGTTCTCGCAGCACGTTTTGATCCGATTCCAGGAACCTTCTTCCACTGAGCAAGTGATGCGTGACGGACAATAAAGGGATAGGGAAGGACTGTGAGGGACCTTGGTCCATGGTCGACCACAAATACATCCTTTGGAACAGTTTCTTCTGCACCCATTGGCATATGGCATAGAAGAGGGTAGGTCCCCAGTGGTCTGAGAAGATAACTGTTCCCAGCCAAACCATCAGCAAACACAGATCTGATTATTGTCCCATGGGGTGCGACTCTCCTAATCATCTCGACATCGATCTTCTCTCGAATCTCCTCTCTGTGTTTGAAGAAAAGGTTCCTCTTGATCTTCAGTTTCTCATCCTGCTTAAAGCCGGTTGCAGGCAGTCCAATGACTTGACGGACATTTATTCTCCGGACAATAAGGCCTTCTTGGAGAATGTGGTTCAGAAAATCCATGTTGTACTCTAGTGTCTTCTTGGATTCCCCAGGTAGGCCGTAGAGAAGGTTGATTCCAGGTAAGAGATGCGGCAGTCCCCAGGACTCTCGTATTCCTCCCACGTCATTGAGGATTCTTACTGCTTCCACAACCTCTTCCATGTCAGCCTTCAGGTTGTTCCTACGAATCACCTCTGGGTCAGTGGACTCAACACCAAATGCTGCAACATCCCCTGGGGTATGGTATTTCATTATTGTCTTAGCAACCTTCTTCGACGCCTCAGGATGTCGAGCAATCGTTCCTGGATTGACATTGTCAATGTGGAGTACCTCTAGATCAGGGGCTCCGATCCGTATCTTGGAGAAGAGGTCTTCAATGGCATCTGGATTTGGGGTGGGAAATTCAACCTCACTCATTTCTTTGGACCCATAGGTGAATAGGTCTGCTTGATGACCAATTCGAAATGCACGGACTCCTTGTTCATAGAAAGCCTGAATCTCTCCCGCTATGTCATGAGCATCTCTTTGTTGAGGCGGCCCATATGATGGCTCCACGCAGAAGGAACATCCACCTGTCAGAAATCTTGGACATCCGCGATAGGATTCGATTTCACAGATGATGTGACCGCTTGTGAATCCCGGGTGTTGGGTGACGATTGAAACCCCTCTCTTCACGAAGTCTTCTATATCGTGTGCTGATTCCCGTGTCAGGTCCAAGTCAACTGCTTCAAGACTGGTTTCCAGAGCCTTTGAGAGTACTAGTTCGGAGTCACCCCGAACTATGTAATCAAACGGCGGAGACAGCACATCAGAGCTGAGCGCTAGCTTCCCCCCTTGAATACCACATCCAAATCTTGCCCAAGGACCCACTAGCACCTTGGGTATGTCTTCGAGTTCAGGAGCTGCGAACAGTTCTCTGGCTTCTCGAACTGAAATCGGAGTTCCTCCCATATATTTCCCTGGAACAATCATTCCTGCAATCAGGATGATTAGATCTGTCTTAGACCAGGCCTGCTGCGCACTCATGAAGCTCTCCCGTATTTGGTCAATAGTGTGATAGAGAATCTCAGTCCGTGGACTCTTTGACCAAATAGCTCCTGCAATGTATCGAGGGTAGACACTCACATAAGGCGGAACACCCAAGCATGTTGGTTCATCAACATACCCGTCGACAAGTGCGACACGTTCCACCTGCATCTAGACCACCCGTCTATTCCCATTCCTTGAAGTTGTCGTAGCCTGCGAAAGGAATGGGAATTGGTCCCTCATCTGATTCCCAGACCACCTCATCACCAGCCGTTACGCGTCCGATTTTCCTCAGAAACACCATCTTCTTCTCTGCAATGCCTTGAGCCACGTCATACTTGTCAGACGGTATTGTTAGGACAAGTAGAAACTCCTCTCCACCCTGCATCACTGTCCGTAGTGTACCAAGATTATTTGCCCGACAGAATGCTTTGACCTCTTGTGAAACGGGGAAGTCATCAACAGTGATTCCACACTTGCTCATTTTGGCTATTGTGTGTAGAGTAACTCCCAGACCATCACTACTGTCCATTGATGCAGAGACCGCACCAACCTCAGCAAGTGAGGCTACAAAGTCAGGGTGAATCTTTGGTCTATACGCAGCTGCGAGAGCGTCTTGATGTAGATCGGTTCCTGCCTTTTTTCCACCGATCAGAATCTCGAATGCGACCGAGGTGAGTCCAAAGTTACCAGTTACCACAACGACGTCTCCCTCTCTTGCACCAGCCCTAGATACGATCCGCTCTGGATGTGCAGTACCAATTGCGACTCCAGTGAGGACAACATCTTCACACATTCCGATGTCCCCTCCAAGATAGGGAATACCCTCCTTGAGACCGTAGTGGGCGAATCCTCGGACAAGCTCACTGGCATCCTCGACATCGTAATCGTTTGGCACGCACAGGGAGAGCATAGTGGCGAGCGGTTTCGCTCCCTTTGCAGCAAGGTCACTCAGCGCCATCACCGCAGTCTTTCGACCGACCTGAGGTGGTGTCATTCCAGGGAGCCAGTCGGTCTTGCACACAAACGTGTCGACGTTGATGACGAGGTTGTTCTTCTTAGATAAAGGAATATCTGAAGCATCGTCATCGAAACCCAATATTGCACCGTCAGGTTTGTCTACAAAACTGCTGATCTTTGAGAGAAATTCGCGCTCACCCATCTCACCAATCTTCAACGAGAGACCTCCGTATCCTTGCATACGGGTTCCATGATAAAGTTTTATTAGAGAATTCCAAAGGTGAGCGCTGAGCCAAGCCTCGGTGGCTTAGGGGTTATAGCGTCAGCTTCGTAAGCTGGTGGTCGCGGGTTCGAATCCCGCCCGGGGCTCCACTCTTTTTTCAATATTCAGCACCATCCCATATATCATTATCATCATATTGTATAGTCCGCGGTGTATCAGAGATAGGCAATCCCCTATTCTCGACAATCCATAAGATACTCTTTCTTAGGTCATCACTCATTCTAACTCCCGGATTCAGTTTTTCACTAGTATTCAGTGGATAACCCAACTCCGAAAAAGCTTCTTCGATTTTCTCAAATGTGGGTTTCTTTATTGCACTCAGAATTTCGAAGCCATATGCAGTCAATAATAGCTCCTGAAAGTCGCTATTCTCATGTGCCACACCGACTGATACCCGTTCTAACTCCTTCTTTCTGAGCTGAACAATGTTCTTGTAGACCTGATATACTTCAGGGTATTTCTCTGAGAGTTTATCGAGGTTTAATCCCGTTGTGGTGATATCTGATTCCGCGGATGATGCGAGGTGCTTTAGAAGAGTGCATATCACAATATTACGGGCTGTTTCCAAATCACTGTCTTGAGGTATGCTGAGAAAAATATCTCTCAGATTGATGTCTACAAATCCAAAATCGCCCAAGCCCATGGCAAGCAGGATGTCTTGTTGCACACGATAATCGACTCCAAAACGATGGGCAATCTGATAGAGAAAAGTCCAGGGATATGTTCTCGATGGACGTTCATAGGTTGCATCTGATGGCAATCCCCAGTCCACCCAAGATGAGGTCCCACGGTCAGTTTCGACAGCAGGGCAGTTTTCCAATGGTGTAACATCAACTTTCCGAAGTTTGTTTCGGAACAGTTCAATGGAATGAAGATTTGTGCAAGAACTGAGAGGGGACAAGTCGACATTTCTGAGCCTGTTCATAGACATCTTGAGAAACTGAAGATTTGTACAGGATTCAAGAGGCGACAGGTCTACACGCGTCATGCTTGTATCAGACAAATCGATATAATTGAGACTGGTACACGAGTGGAGGGGCGAAAGATCGATTTTCTTGAGTTGGTTACTGGATACATCAAGGATTTGCAGATTTTTTGCAGTACTGAGAGGTTGTAAGTCAATACCTGTCATCTTATTATCAGCCAGATACAACTCTCTCAAACATGGGTGAAACCTGATTTGAGTGAGATCAATCTTGGATATTCCTTTACTGTTTAGATTGATTCTGGTTGTATCTTCGAGTTCGATATCCTCCTTATCACCAAGTTCATTCACGAAGGATATCTTTTGCATTAGCAAACCCCCATCTTCAATTGAAATCTGTTATCTCTAGAGTTGATTACATGGGATTTAAATCTGCATTCCAGAAAACAACAAACATGGGGAGTTCATAGTGTATTATGATGAACAAGAACGGTTTGAGGAGTTTCTTAAAATCTACAAGGATAAGCAGGGGCGCCCTATCTATTGGAACCGAGTTCAGCAGATGTCAATCAATGATGAGAAATCGCTAACTGTCGATTTCTCTGATCTTGCTCAATTCGAAATTGTATTCACTATTATCGCAAAGGACGACCCAAGAGGGTTTCTGAGAATAGCTAATAATGCATTGGTCAGTGTACTGAAGGTCGAAGATCCAGATTACGTGGCGAGTATTGACATAAGTGACATAGAGGTGCACTTCATTAATTTTGGGAACATGGGAAGATACGTACCTATTCGTCTTATTCGGTCAGAACACATTGAGAACTTGATAGAAATAACAGGCATTATTGAGTCGTTGGACAATGTCAAAATTGTTATGACTGTGGGAATTTTTCTTTGTAGAATTTGTCATACAGAGGTACCATATGAACAAGAGAGAATCTTTGAAAGACCTGGACAGCATCTTGTATTGTCGGGAGAACCCCCCCTGTGCCCAATCTGTATGAAAAAAACTCCTTTCAGACTTATTCCAGAGAAATCAAAATTCATTGATAGGCAAGATGTGAGAATACAGGAATCCCCTGATCAGATACCACCTGATGATGACCCTGCGTCAATTGACTTGATTCTTGAAGGGGATTTAATTGGCTTATTGAAGCCAGGGGATTATGCAAGCTTCACAGGCATTTTGAAGCTGTCACCTGATATTCCTGCGAAGAGTGACAGGATGCCATCTTTCGGTCAGTATCTCCAGGTAAATGGCTTGAAGAAAATACTCAGGGGGAAAGAACTGAAGCCAGAAGAGCTAAAACGGGTTGGTCAACTATTCTATGAATCGACAGTGAACAATGATATGAGCAAGCTGGAAGGATTTGATGGATGGATTCTTCGCAAGTTCCAATACGGACGCTATTCATTTGAATGGGTCAGTGTCTTAGATAAGCCTAAAGAGCATCATCAAATCTGGGTGTATAGGGATAGAACAAGGATTGCTCTCATCAGGGATGGAGAATATATCTCGATAACCTAAGTGATGTTGTCAATCGACTCGCGCCCGGGGCTCCATTACTTTTTCTTTCTGTAGAATACTATTGGGAGCAGTGCAAAGACAATGACAAACCCAGCTCCCAGAAAAACCCACTTCAGTGAAGTGATGGCACTTGCAATGACAATAACAGGTTCAGAGAGGACAGGGTAGGAGGCAATCTGTGTCAGCACCAAGATGTTCTCGACATAGTCCATGATTCCTCCGAGTAGCGGAAAGAGCACCAAGAGCTTCGCTCTCACATTGTCAGGATAAGAGTTCCTGAGTTCCATGTTGATTCCAAAAGCGAGTGCAAACATGTATGTAAGTGGAAACACAAAATCAAGCATATGCGCTTGCGCCCAAGCATACAAGCCTTCTTGACCAAGAGCGTTGAACGCATCCAAGTTTGGGTTAGCATCGCCATGACCATAACAACGACGAAGCTCGAGATAATCATGAGAATGAGATTTCGGGCGGATGATTTGTTCTCAATAGATTTCAGTATTCTCATTGATGAGACCTCAATACAACTCTACGATGAATCCTATTTGGATATTTCTGACTGGCAAAGTGAGTTTCTCCTGTTTTTCTTGTGCAGGTTTCCATAGTTTTAAACAAATTAGATGATAATCTAAAGAACTAGGTGAAAAGAAAATGAAAGATAGCAAGAAATCAAAGAAAGCCCCCGCTAGGGCTTCACAGCCAGGCTTGTTTGAATGGCTGGCAGGAACTACCAGATAATCGAGGTGGTTCGAAACCAGCGTATAGAAATCCTTATCATGGATTTCAAAGCTGACTCAAAATAACCCTCATGAGATGAACTCTTACATGCGGAGGTTGCCCAGCCAGGTTAAAGGCGCTAGGTTGAGGGCCTAGTCTCGTAGGAGTTCGCGAGTTCAAATCTCGCCCTCCGCACCATTTCTTCTACTTTAGAGATTTCTCAAGCCAAACATGATATCCCCATGGATTCTTATCTTTTCTGAAAATTGAATATCCGTGCTTTGTGTAGAAGTTTATTGCCCAGTATGCTTCACTATCAGTTTCCAAGTGAATCTTTGTGAAGTTGCGAGATTTTGCTAACTTTTCTAGGTATCTCATTAGTGAAGAACCAAGCCCCATTCTCTGATGTTCCGAATGGACATGCATCAATGGGATCCAAGCTATGTTCTCATCTCTCGAACCGAGTGATCCAACAGCAATGATTTTGTCCTCCCCTCTGAGTACAAAGAAGTCCATGATTGTTGCCATGTGGTCAAGCTGTTTTCGTGTTAGAAAGGGATCTTGATAGTGTTCCTCAGGTATAATCGTGCTATACCATTCACGATTGATTTTGTTGATCAGATAGATGATTTCATTGAAATCAGAATCTGACGGGGTTTCGAATTTGGTCAATGAATCTTGCCCTCCGCACCATCTTTTTCATTCTATTTCAATTCGCTCCATTTTGAATTTACGCATTCGTTCATCTATTCCCGAGCCGAAAGGAGCCATGAATTTCTGGGCAGTTGTAAATAGCTCTTCAGAAACTTGTAATGCAGCTTCAATACATTGAGCAAAATCATCCTTTGAGAGGTACTGGGTCAATGGACAATGGACCAGGTAATGTTCTTCCCCATCGGTTGAGAAAATGGGATACTTCCTGCATAGTAAGGGGCGGACAGGATAGATTTCACAAGCGGATTCTTTGAGATACGGACAAACCAGGGCATCTCCAAAATCTGTAATGTAGCAGTTCTCTGTAATCTCGATGAACTTGTTCGGATATCCAGCCTCAATGATTCGTTCTACTTCAGACTTTGTAGCAAGAGAACCTCCCAGTGTGCAACAGTATCCGCCACATTCTTTGCAGATGTTCGAATGGTTGTGATCTATCATCAAATGATTACAATCGTTCTACTTCCATATCAAATCTCGCCATCTTTGGTACCAAGCAAATTACGACTATTCAGTCTCGTATCTTGCAGGCTCAGCGAAGTAATCCATTATCTTACAGAAAGTCTTGAACTCAGCTGAATGGACAACACCCTCAGGTATGTAGTAAGAGTCACCTCTCTTGTAGAGTCGTGTTTCATATCCGATTGTGAGTAGCATTTCGCCTTCAATTACAAAACCATACTGTGCACCATGGCTATGGGGAGGCACAGTTCCAACCGGTTCAATTTCAAAGAAACCAATCTGAAACTCAATGCCTTGAGCAATCCAAGCCTGGACTCCCTCTAGGGCTATTTTTGCCTTTGGAAGTGATTTGATACAATCTGGATACGGTTCGATTGACATGGATTATAGTTACTCTCTGGTGATTGATATTCTTCTCGCTCTCAGCACAAACACAATCTTCATTGATGTTAGCATGTCTGTATGACAGACGAAAAGTAGGTCTAAATTGGACCCACCCAGGTACGATGAGGCAAAATCGTACCACTTGCGCGGGTGGGTCCGTGGGAGGGAGTTGTCTTCTGAAGCATAAGGGGACTCGGCGTGCTGGCATTGTGATCCAAGAGGGGCATTGTAGGTGGCGAGTCCCTGAAGATGTGTTGAATCTTGGATTCATACTTCAATCCGCTACAATCAATATAAGACCGTAATGACAATGAACGCCGCTTTGTCATTGGCAAAGTGAACAACAATGACAGTTCTTGGGCAGTTCCTGAACGATGGTAACCTATAAAGGTCAAAGATTATGCGAGCAGTCTGGAACTCTGAGGAGTGGCTTATGACGACATCTCGAAGAATTGGAATTGTAGGAACAGGCAACATGGGCAGAATCCACGCAAGGATCCTAGCTGACATGGGAGTCTTAGTAGGTGTTGCAGATATGGACCAATCATGTGCTGATGATGTGGCAGGCACCTACAATGTAAAGGCCTTCAATGACTTCGAGAGTTTGATTGAGGTAACTAAGCCGGATGGAGTCGTCATTGCGACACCAACCTCGACACACGCCAAGATAGCAGAGGCCATTGCTTCCAAGTATGATGACGTTCGAGGTCTATTGATTGAGAAACCTCTCGCTAGTACACTCAAGGATGGTGAAAAGGTCGCTCAGGTTGTCAAAGAGAAGAACATCATCACGCTAGTTTCTCATTCAGAAATCTACAATCCTATTGTGGGCAGAGCTCTTTCCCTCATTGATACAGGTGCAATTGGCAAGCCACTGACAATCATTCATGATAGGAGGGGTTTCGTTTCTCCAGACAGGATTCCTTCACTAGGAGATGTGTTCGAGGACATTGGAGTTCATGACTTTGACATCATGGCCAGGATCAGCGAGGGGCCTGCGACACTCTATGCTCAGAGTAACACTTCAGGAGGCATCCACAACAGTGGAACTGTTATGGTGAAGTTCAACAAAGGGACTGAACATTTCTTCCATCTATCCAGACAGTACGCTGGCAGAAGAAGGTACATGGATGTGTCAGGTACAAAGGGCACGCTCGTTTTGGACCTCTTTGGTCAGATCATCAAGGTCCAACATCTCAACCAGGCACCAATGGCGAAGAGCGACACGATCAATCTTCCTGAGATGGGTGCTACAATCAAGGTCTATGGAGAACCCGTTAGAGAAGTGCTCAATGACTTTCTGAAATGTATTAGGACAGGTGAGACCCCCAAGGTCAGCATTGACGATGCCCTCTCTGCACTGGAGATTGTTGAGGCTGCAAGAAAGAGCTCAGAATCTGGAAAAGTCATAGACATAGAAGTGAAACCTAGAGCTTGACTTCGCCATTCAAATGAGTCCTATTGGCGGATGTTATCTCTACTTCCACAATTGAGCCTAAGCTCAGCTCGTTTCCTACAATCACTGTCTTGTATGACTCGTTCCGTCCTACCAGTCCACCCTTCGATCCTTTCTCTGTAATAATGATAGGACCTGACCATCCCACCCATGATTCGTTTGATTCCTTCAGAATCTCATTTACGAGTGTCGTGAGTGCTCTGCTTCTGTTCTTCTTTGTGTCAGTATTTACCTTGTCTTTCGACTTGGATGCAAGAGTACCAGGTCTGTCACCATACTTAGAGATATTGACCACCGAGGGGCGAATTCTCTGAATCAAGTCCATGGTCTGCTCAAAGTCAGAATCAGTTTCACCCGGGAATCCCACAATGATATCAGTCGCAATAGTTGCATCATCGAATCGACTACGAACTCTGTTTACAACTTGCTCCCACTCTGCAACTGTGTACTGCCGATTCATGGCTCGAAGAACAGAGTCACTGCCCGTCTGTAATGGGATGTGAAAGAACTTGAAGAACCGAGGACTATCCATGACGAGCAGAAGATCATCTATCGATTCAAGTACTAGGTTTGGATTGAACATGCCTAGTCTGAACATGTGTGTGCCCTTGATTTGCCTCACGTCGTCAAGTAATTCTGCAAGTGTTGCACCAGTGTCAGAGCCATAGACAGCTGCATCCTGGGATGTGAGTCTGATTTCCTTGTAACCGAGATGTACACATCTTTCAATGACTCCAAGTATGTCTGTAATTGAGTGACTCTTTACCTGTCCCCGAGCGAACTTAACTGCACAATACGCACAGCTACCAAGGCAACCCTCACAGATGGGGACTGTACAGATCACACTATCAGGAGGCCCTTCGAACCATTTCAGCTTTGACGCCTCATCAGAATCAAGATGTTGAATCCCACGTTCGCCACGTAGAACGCGTGGTACAACCACTCCCAATGACTCAATGGACTGGGGTCCCAGAATTGCTGCATAATCAGGGATTGCTCGTTCAATACGTGAGAAGGAGATTCTTGGGAGACATCCAGTCACTATTACAGGCGCAGATTCTTTGGATAACTCCTCGAGTTGGTGAATGATTCTGTCCTCAGTGGGTTCTTTTACACCGCAAGAGTTCAGAATAATCAAGTCTGCATCATGGACATCATGCACCCTGTCCGCTTTTAGATCTCTAAGGCGGCTTACAATGATGTCAGAATCAGCGGTGTTGAGTGAACAGCCATAAGTTTCAAGATAGAATCTGAAGGTCACGTCTCTTCCACCTACCCACCCTGTACATGGGGCAGGATGGCAATCTCATCACCCTCATTTACAGGAATGTCCACCCCACCAAGTGTTTCGACGTCTTTCTTGTTCAGTATGACAATCAGATTCCCACTGATTTTGTCATTGTCCATGATCAGTCTTTTGAGGTCCTCACCATTCTGTCTGATGACTGAATTGATAACATGAAGTACTGTGGAGTCTTCTGGGACCTCCACTTCAATGATCTTCTTACCCAATAGCCGTCTAATCGGCCCAAACGATTTGAATAGGACTCTCAATGAACTGACCACTGAAGTCCTCTGTGGGTTGACTCTTAGGCCTTTTGATAGTGCGAAATGACATCTTGTGTGAGGACATCAACAGCAGACAGTATCTCATTGATGTCATCCTTTGTAGCATTGTCATAATGGATGCCTACTGTCACTATCGTCGGAGTTTCCAAAGCCTTACAAATCTTCTCAGCAGCTGTGTTGGCGACGACATAGTCCTTATGACCAGGCAACGTCATTGTACTCACGCTGACTGTTGTAGCATCTCGATAGTGACTTGGTGTTGGATAAGCCACTGCAGCCCCACCAATGTGATGCTCGTCACCACCATAGATTGCAATCAGAAGGTCCTTTCCTATCTCCTTCACTTCTAGATAGATAGTGTGACGTCCTGCCTGTTTCTCGAATATCATCATCTATCTCTCCACTATACTAACCTGTAACCCTTTCGGTGGGCTTACTCATCAGATCCATTCCGATTTTCAAGGTACATCCTGTACGACAGTGTCAAGGTCTTTGGATGTGCAGAGCGATACTCGTCGAGGAGTCGGACTGAAGTTGAGTATGGCGCATTCTTCACCTTTTCAGGATCTTCATGCGCCTCATCAGAGATCTTCTCAAGAACTGATATGAAGAAGTCTAGCTCCTGTCGGGATTCGGTTTCAGTCGGTTCTATCATTAGGGCTTCAGGAACGATCAGGGGGAAGTACACAGTCGGCGCATGAACTCCAAAGTCGAGGAGCCTCTTCGCGATGTTCATTGCACTGACATCAGTCGTGTCTTTCAGTCCCTTTGCAGAGATGACGCACTCATGCATTCGTGGAGCATCCTGTGAATATGGTAACGAGAAACCTCGAATCTTGCTGGCATGATGAGCGACATAGTTTGCGTTCAGCACAGCCACCTCAGATGCCCTCTCAAGACCCTCTGAACCCAGTGCATAGATGTAAGAGTATGCTCGAACGAGGACTCCAAAGTTGCCATAGAATGCTTTGACCTTCCCAATTGACCGTGGATAGTCATAGTCAAGGTCGAATGTTCTATCATCCCTCTTGACAACACGTGGGACAGGAAGGAACTCCTCCAGCTTATTTGTTACACCTACTGGTCCAGCACCTGGTCCGCCTCCACCGTGTGGAGTTGAGAACGTCTTGTGGAGGTTAAGGTGAACTACATCAAATCCCATATCACCAGGACGGACCTTGCCCATTATCGCATTGAAGTTTGCACCGTCATAGTAGACAAGCCCCCCTGCATCATGCACAGTCCCGGTTATCTCCTCAATATCTTTCTCGAAGACTCCTATAGTGTTTGGATTTGTGAGCATCAGACCTGCTGTACGTGGACCTGCAACAGCCTTGAGTGCCTCAATGTCTACCAGTCCTTCCTCACTAGAAGGAATCTCTACCACTTTGTAACCAGCCATGGCTGCTGACGCGGGATTGGTCCCGTGAGCGGCATCAGGAATCAACATCTCGTCTCGCAAATCACATTCGTTCGTGATGCAGCGGTGGTACTCTCGCATCATCATAACCCCTGTCCACTCACCTTGTGCACCTGCTGCTGGCTGGAGGGAAACTGCGTCCATTCCAGTTATCTCACCAAGCCAGGTCTCCAGTTCCCACATCATTTCCAGAGCCCCTTGGGTGGTAGAGGGGTCCTGTAGAGGGTGGAGCCACGCAAACCCGGGAGTGTTGGCAGCCCAGTTGTTCTCTGCAGGATTGTACTTCATTGTGCAGCTTCCTAAGGGGTATGTGCCGAGATTTACTGCAAAGTTCATCTGGGACAGTCTTGTGAAATGTCGGGCAATGCCTGGTTCTGCAACCTCTGGAATCTTTGGGAGCTCCTTTCGAATCATTGAGCTGGGAAGGGACTTTTGGAGATCACCAACAACCTTCCTCAAATCTTTAGATGCTGAAGGAAAGGTATGGCCAACCACTCCAGGACTGGACCGCTCAAATAAGAGAGGTTCCACCCACTTTGCCTGTCTGACCTTGGTATCATCGAGATTGCTATGCTTCATCTCTTGACACCTCCTTCAGCAACAATCTCATTGATTGATTGCACTAGTTCGTCGATTGATTCTTTGGCGTGGACCTCAGTCACACAGAAGAGCATTGATTCACCAAGGCCTGGAAACTCCTCCGTGAGTATTCGGCCTCCATGCAGACCTCGTTCAAGGAGACCATTGTGGACTTGTTTCGCTGTGATCCCGTTTTCGAACTGGACTACGAACTCTTTCCAGACAGATTGTCCAATCGCAGGCGCTCTGACTCCTACTATACGATCAAGCATCTTTGCTGTGTAATTGGCATTATATCCAATGGTTTCACCTAGTTGTTCTAGTCCTTTAGGTCCTAGGAGCGACATATAGATGGCGGCGATGACTGCCGCCAGTGCTTGGTTTGAACAAATGTTGCTTGTCGCCTTCTCTCGGCGTATGTGTTGTTCCCTTGGACTCAGTGTCAAGACGTACCCGTTCTCATAGGGCTCTTCTTCTGTTCTTGTCATTCCCACCAGACGTCCCGGCATCTGGTAGATGAGCTTACGATCATTGATGCATCCAAACACACCGAGTAACGGTCCTCCGAATGTCATGGGAGAACCAAGGTGTTGTCCTTCAGCTACGACGATGTCTGCACCATAATCTCCTGGGGGACGTATGAGTCCAAGAGAAAGAATATCTACACCTGCAACAAAGAGCGATCCATTGGCATGGACTAGCTTGCTGATTTCGTCGACCTGGGTTTCTATGAAGCCCAAGTAGCTCGGATTTTCTATGTAGACTCCTGCAACCTGATCGTCTAGTTTCGATTCCAAATCAGAGAGTGACATCAGACCTGATTTCTCGTCGAAGTCAATTGTCACAATCTCGATATCTGCAGGTTCAGTGTAGGTATAGAGAACCTTGTAGTGTTCCGGGTTCATTGTTCCAGGGACTAGGAACTTGGAGCGTTTCTTCTTGACTCTGACAGTCATTCGTGCAGCCTCTGCAACTGCGGTGGCCATATCATACATAGAGGAGTTGACGATGTCAATGTCAAGGATTTCAGCTAACAGGCTCTGGTACTCAAAGAGGGTCTGGAGCATGCCTTGACTTACCTCAGCCTGGTAGCTTGTGTAAGATGTCAAGAACTCAGAACGAGTGGCCAAGGCAGGAACAATGGCAGGAACATAGTGCATACCAATCCCAGCCCCTAGAAAGGACCGTCCATTGTCAGCGGGCTTGTTCTTCCCTGCAAGTTCCTGTATTCTTCTAGTCACCTCAATCTCGCTGTGAGAACGAGGAAGATTCAGGTCCTGTTTCAGCATGAACTTCTTCGGGATGTTCGAGAACAGTTCATCAAGGCTCTTCTTACCAATGGACTCCAGCATTTCCTCTTCTGTTGCTTTTGTCATTGGTATCCATGGATGCTTGTACTCCATTGTGGACTCCTCAAGACTTCGAACTAAATGAGGCGCAGCTGGTGTCCCAAATATCCTTTCGGGTAGAACGTCCTTCTAGAATACTTTTTAACGACAATAGAATAAACGACGCCATCCACAGGAGTTACCTGATATGAAACGCTGGTTGATGGATATCCTCGCCTGTCCTGTGAGTGATTGTAGAAGTGAACTCCAGCTGGAGGTCTACACATCACACAATGTGGAATCAGAGGGTGCGAATATCGAGGAGATCGATGAAGCGTTGATCACATGTCCAAAATGTGGAAGATGGTATCCGGTCATCGATGGGATTGCTTGTATGCTTCCTGATGACCTAAGAATGGATGGAAAACAGAGGATTGAGGAAACAGCCTTTCTCGAACGATGGCAGGAGAAGATTTCGACCGAGATTAAGGAGAACGGTTTGCCCTTCGGGCTCTCATCCTAGAAATAGCCCCGTGGTGTAGCGGCCAAGCATAGCGGGTTTTGGCCTCGCTGACCCAGGTTCAAATCCTGGCGGGGCTACCACTACTTCTCTTCCGGAGTCATTCCTTCGCCACTATTTGACATCTCGACTCGGAAGAGCCGCTTGACATGTGAAAGGACAAGGCGCTCACCATTAACAAGAACGTCAATCTCAATGTGGTCTTGAAGACCTGAGGTGGAGATTTTCTTCTCTAAGACTGCTTGGACTTGAAAGACACCTGCTGGATTGTCCATTGCAACAGTGATCTGTAGCGGTTTGTCTTTGCCCTTATCAAGTAGGACATTGTTGATTGCCATGGCACTGACTGAATGTATGTCGACCTTGCCCTTCTGGAAGGGCACTCTTGTGCGACCCTTTGTCATGTCAGCACCATCACCGAGTTTGGTGATTCCAGCCTCAAAGGTGAGGCATTGGGTGTCGTCGTCGTGAGCATATATACCATGGAGAATGAATGAGAGGATGTCTGTTGCCTTTGCGGGATCAGTATAGATGTCAACCAGTTTTGGCTCAAGAATCTGACTTGCGAGATGGATTGAGGCCTGATAGTGTTCATTCCGATGGACTACCATCCCAATGTCATGAAGGTATGTGGAAGCAAGAATGATAAGCCGTGCATCATCATTATCTCCGATGCCTTCTGCAACTACATTAGGTCTGAATGTGTCATCAAGTATGTCAAACACACGTAACGCATTCCATGTTGCCACCTCTGCATGCACAGCTCCATGGTCAGTGTAGCCTAGTCTCGAAACAGCCATTCTATTCGCAGAACGGAGATACGATTGAACCTTCGGGGATCCAGTAAGGTTTTGATACATCTCTAATGCCTTTGATTCATCTGGCAGTAAGTCGCGTGCGCGCACCTTTTCACGATCTAAGATTTCGTTATTCATTCAGACCACATTCTTTGGGACAGTGTTGGTTTCCTCAATGTTTGATAAGAGTTACTAACTGGTACATTTCCTGCTGAGGGAGATTCTAGAAAGGTCTGATGCCCTTCTAGAGATCTCCAGCTTCTTCTTGGATTGACAGCAGGATTCGGTCTGTGGCAGTTGTTGCCTTCTGGATGGTCTTCAGGTAGTCCTGACGAGACTTCTCAAATGCTGCACGACTGATTCTCTGCTTCTTCTTCCTGAGGAGGAGTTGTCGCAGACCAGCTTTTGCACCCTCGATGCGTTCATCCTGAAGCTCTAGTTGTGCCACTAAGTCACGATATCTAGGTCCGTGCTTCATCATACTATCTCTAAGATTCGGAAGGCTGGTGTCAATCTCCTCAATCTGTTGCTTCAGGTCTCGCTCTCGAATCATGTACTCTCGCTTCTTGACCTTGCCTCTCCTTCTAGCGGCTTCGAGCTTCTCCAGGTCCATGTTGAGAGCTGTCTTCCTCGAGTAGAGATTGGCAAACTCTGAGAGCAATTCTGGAGGGGCACCAACCTGACGTGGATGGGAATCGTCAAACTCCTTGTCAACCCTTGGACCAGTGACCTCTTCAGGTAGCTCGACCTTTCTTCGCGTAACATAGAGTAGTCCTATGAGGCCTATTGCTATCGCAAAGATGGCAGGCCGCGCAGCTGCACCAAGTGAAACTTGATATACGAGCTCAATGGAGAAAGGATTTCTTTGTGTGGTGTTGTATGCAGTATATCTTAGAGTGGTATCGAAGACCCCATATATACGACGATAGCCGTCGGATGAATCCACGAAAGATACTGATGCAGGTAAGACAACGTCAATCATATGTTCTCGAATGAGAACATCAGTCAATACAGCCATTGGAATAGCCAGTTTAGTTCCTGTTGGTATAGCTTCTTGGAAGCTCGAGGCTTGAACAATATATTCCACGGTGAACGTATACTTGTAGCCAGGCATTAGACCTTGTGAGAACCGATCAGCCAAGAAATTCACATTGATTGTGCTTGTTTGGTTGAACTCACCGTAGTTAATTGTCCTCTGAGACTGAGCAAGAATACCAACCTCGTCACGGATTGTGATGGATGTAGAATACGCAGGGAGCGTGAAGGCGATGTTATTCAGGATTCCGCCTCCTGTGTTATCTAGACTCAAAGTTTCTCGGTAGGTCATCCAACCCCATGCATCAACGATGACTGTGGTTTTCCGGTTACACACGATGTTGTTACTGAAGAGCCTTAGACGTACACTGAACTCGGTTTCTGTGAATGGGACTATGTTGTTCTCTACTGAATCCGGGATCTCCTCATTTGGTACAAGAGAGCCGCCCTGTTCGAAGTTAAGTGAGAACTCTCCTCGACCTATGATGTACGATAGAAGTGGATACTTCAAAAACTCCAGGCGATATTCCCACTCATCGGGGATTGTCAGCCAGAAGAGTGATGTCATGTACATTGATGTCTCGAAGGTGTATGCTTCTTGATGTCCAATAGGCCTGTGGAAATATAACCTCCAATGAAGGAACCCGTTGGAATCTTCCATTCTGACCACTTGCACTTCATTTCCATCTGTGTCACTAGCGTCCATTGAGAGGAAATTACCAGAGTATCGATCAGGCAGGTATACATCTAGCGAGTTTATTGGAGCAGATCCATTGTTCGCTATTGTATATGTATCATCAACCCGATTACCAAAGTGTGCAGTCGTGAGGAGCGACCTTACTACATCCACATGCATTCCAAGGTAGGGAACATATGGGATGTTCAATATAATGTCAACAGTGGCAAGACCCGAGAGGCCCGATGGATCTGTGGCATTGAATGTGATAGTATGTGCTCCGTCACTGTATGAGGACATGTCAACATTGGCTTCCCAGAGATCTGGTTCAAAATTGTAGGTCATGTTGGTCCAACTGTCCTCATCATCCACCTTGTACACTGCGGTCTGGACGAAGTCATCCGTAGCATTCAGCCTTAGCTTGGCGACCCACTCGATAGTGTCACCTGACTTGGGGCTCACTATGTTCAATGTTGGTGGAGCATTTGGAACAAGACTAACGAGGGCTGGCTCAGTCCAGTATGTGTGTTGAGTTGGTAGCCCGCTCAGTCCCTCACTGGCACCAAACATGAATACGAATGGGAACTGGATGTCCGTACTATTGAACAGAGCAATATCATTGACATCTGTGCTGTTCAAAAGAATCTCATACTCCACCTGCGTGTAAGTACCGTTGTCAAAACCATTGGCCTGGATAATCCGTGATTGATCGGTATCAGCCAAATGCTGGAATGTGCTAGTGCCATATCGGTCACTGTATACGATATCACAATCATCTGTAGGAAGATCTAGATGCGAAATGCTGGCCCTTGAGAGTCTTGTGAGCTCGATGTCATATACGAGGTCCAATCCGTAGAGTTCGTGGCCAGGTGTGTTGTAGGCCTCTTCAGCGGGTATGACGAAGTGACGGACTTCACCTAGCCTCATACCAAGAATTGCATCCTTGTACCCCTGAAGAGCAGGGATATCCTCCAGTGGCTCAGTGGAAGTGATGTCTGGATAGTCCGCCTCTTGTAGGAATGTACCATCTCTACGTGTCAGTACATAGTGTACAGTAACGGCATCAGTTGGAAGGACTCTCAAGTAGTCACTTGGGTGGGTAGTTCCCGGAGCATAGCCAACAATTACATCACTGTTGTTCAGACCTGCACTACTGAAGCTGTCAGTGTAATTCTGCCATGCGAAACCAATCCATCCTGATGTCATTGCCTCCAGACCTATGTACAGGACTGTTCCATTGTGTTCGACATATGCATTAACCCCAGTAACTGGATCCGTATACTTGTGTGCATATTCCCAAGGATCAATAATCCCGTCTGCAGAGCCATAGTGATTATCAACATAAGGGATGGATAGATTCATCTCTACCTCGGCTAATGAGGACCCAAAGTCCTTGGTCTGAGCCAAGTATTCAGTTTCCAAAGTATCAGAGATAGGAGCGAAGGCTATGAAGCTACTAGTCACAAATAAGGCAAGCAGGACCATGGTTCCTATCTTTCGTTTCAACAGGCTCAATACGAATCACCGTAGTTTGTTTGGGGTTTCCGTCCGGCGGATTCAAATTCCACTAGACGGTGAATTGTCCGCTCGAGCTTCTGGTTTGTTATTATAGATTTCGGATGTTGAAAGCATGCACAAACCATTCACCCGTCCCGAAAAGGTCAAAACTAAAATGAAAAGCAAGAACCTCGGAAAGTGACTCAGCCTTGATTCCAATCTTAATTGCTATCCTGATTTCATTCTTCATCGTAGTCCTATTCATGCCAGGAGCAATCAGAATGCTGCGAGAGAAGGGGATGACCGGTGTTGATGTCCACAAACCTGAGAAACCAGATGTCCCCAAGGGTGGTGGATTCATTGTCCTGTTCGCGATAGTTTCAGGAATACTTGTAGTCATGGGACTCACTACTTTCCAGGAACAGGCTGACATACGTGAGGGCTTGTTGGCTGCATTGGTATCGATTCTAATGGCAGGAATCATCGGACTCCTGGATGATTCTTTCGACTTCAAGAACAGAACCAAGATAGCACTGCCTTTGGTTGCCTCAATTCCGATGGTTGCGGTTAGTGTAGGAACACCAACGATGACAATACCGTTCATCGGTACTATCAACTTTGGAGTGTTCTATGCCCTCCTGATTGTCCCGCTGATGATGACTTTCATAGTTGACTCGTCAAATATGTATGGGGGAATGAATGGTCTCGAAACTGGCCTCAGTACTATCAATGCATCTGCTATAGTTCTGTACGTCGTTGCTTATCCATTCATCAGCGGGCAGGAGATCACCACAGCTCTGCTTGACTCAGGAACGGTAGCTGCTTCACTCTTAGGAGCTTCAATAGCGTTCTTCTACTTCAACCGATACCCAGCGAAAGTTCTACCAGGTGATGTTGGAAGACTTCCTCTTGGTGCTGCTATGGCATCAGCTCTGATTCTGGGAAATATGGACAGGCTTGCAATCATACTGTATATACCATTCCTCATCAACTTCCTTCTCTATCTAATCTACCGAGTCTGGGTAAGTCGTAAGAACGTCGAGTATGTCAAATTTGCTAAACCCCGAGAGGATGGAACACTTGAGGTCGTGGGACCTTTCACTATGTACTGGTTACTACCCCACTTTTCGGATAGAATTACAGAGAAGAAGAATGTGAACTTGCTTCTGCTACTTCAGGCTGTAATCGCATTTGCAGCAGTAATAATGCTTCTTGTGGGACTGCCTTTAGATATGACGTGAGTCAGAGTATTTTGTCAGAGAGGTAAGTATCGACCACAAAGTCCATGCCATATCTACTGAAAGCCTGTTGTTCGGCTTTGACCCGCATTCTTTTGAAGTCACGAATGTGATTCTGCCACTCTCGACCGCTGTATCGTACATCTCGAGATAGTTCTTCTAGCCTCTTCAGATCCTGATTGTTCATTGATTCTGTTGGAAGTGCGTACTCTGATATGTCCTCAGGAGTGACCCCAATCCATTTTGCAGATGGTATTGTTAGATTTCTGATGTGTGCTGCATTTGCACTCCCACTCATGATGACCTTAGCAATGTGCATTCCCCAGGGGTCACCATCGGTGAAAATGAAGACTGGTAGACCTAATGAAGTATGAAGATTTCTCATCAGGCGCCGAGTGGCTCGTGGAGGTTGACCTCCCAACTGAACTAGAACAGCACTGAACCTGTCCCAAGCTTTAGTTTCAATGAGTCTTGAGAACATCCCACCTGACTCAACAGCCAGGACTATCTGTGCATCTGAATCTACGGGTTCAGCAGTCATAAGAGCTGGTCCGATTGGCAATCCGTCTGGACTGATTGTTAGGTCTATCTCTCGTCCTTCATACCCTGGGACTATATACTTCATCCTTACTTTTCCGTAGATTGAAGAGTGTTCTTCAGGATAGATTCCAAATCCTTCTCGAGGAAGACCGGTGATGCATTCCAGATCTGTTACAATCCTGTCAGACTCAGATTGATTTCTGAACTTCACTCCAAAAGCCTCGGACGAGTAATAGAGGTCTCTAAGTGAGCTGGTTCTAGCAGCCTCAATCAATTCTTTGGCAAAGGCTGCTGTCCAGGTCAATTGAGCAAAACTTCGAACATGTTTTACATTGCTCGAGTCACGTATAACAGAGGAGGGTCCCAAAACAAACTGGTTCAGAGTTTCGTCAAAGACAATATTGTCTGTCTTCCTATCTGGAATTTCTAGCACTGGAAAGTTCTCATCTAGTATTGGTTGGATGATTCTTTCACCAAGTTCCTTCAGTGTATTCAGAGCTCTGTCCGTATCATGCATCTGTATCCACCTCAAAGAGTGCCTGTACCAAATTCTCTGTTGAAGGAACATTTTCAAGCTCAGCCAAGGATGCACTGAACCGGACAATCTGTCTGAATGATTTTGAGAACTCACGCATCTTCTTTATTTCTCGGGCTGACGCTTGGACCTTAGTAGTCATCTTGCTAAGCTTTCGTCCTAGTTCCTTGAACAATAACTGGGCCTCATTCTCAATCTCAGGTACCGAGGCAATCGATTGTTTTCCTGCTGCCTTGAAAGGAATCCTAGTTGAACAAACATGCACAAATAGAGCGACAGGAACTGCAGTATGCAGGTTGTACCGTGCCCAACGGGTTCGTTTCATCACTCTCGTCAGTATGTCATCGCTAGAATCATACAGAAGTGGCACTCGGTTGGCGAACCGAAAGAGAGAAGGGGTGTCAGATCTTGGAAAGTCATCACCGGTGGCTAAGACAGCCTCAATTACAAACGGATTCCCTTGCCACTCACTAGGACCCCTCACGGAATAATGAGTCAGAGTCGTGTTGAATTGAGATGCCACTGAACGGACAAATTCTTGTTTTCCAATTGGACTGAGACAACCACTATCAGGTTTTTCAAACCCATCATAACTTCGGAGTGAGGTCCCCAACTTGGTCAAGTCCTCACGTGTCATCTCACCAACAATCTGATGCGGGTTCATATTCATGAATCTGAGAAACCTTGCTGTAGTCTTTGGACCAATCCTCTGGAAAGAGTCACAAAGAAAGTCATGGAGAGTCTTCGAACTATTCTTCTGAGTCAATCTTCTTAGCATCTCAAGATCTGCAGCTCGTGGATGAGGTAGTGATGCTATCACAGGAGCTGGAATTGTATTGGAGAATCTTCCAAAGTGGTTGACGACATTATCTCCAATGGTGAGGCTAATCCTTGCATGAGGTGTAGAGATGACGGATAATTTGAGATAGTCCATGAGGCGATCGTAAGCTCGTTTTAGGTCGCCCTTGATAGTGACTGTGACAGTCGTTCCATTCTCAGACCGTTGAAGCTCCTCACTTCGCTCAACAATGGGCTCATTGTTTTCTACATCAACAAGAAGCTGATACAACATTCCCTGTGAATCGGGAGTTTTTGAATGGACTATCAATGGACTATCAGTAGTAATCTGGCCATAGAGAATGGCCATTGTGACTCCTAGACCGAATGTTCCACGTTTCTGTCTCTGGGAATACTTGCTCCCATACAGGACCCTGCCAAAGGCATTGGGAATCTCGTCTGATGGGACCCCGCAACCATTGTCAAAGACTTTGATGATGATGTTGTCTGATGTATCATCCTGAATGTCTATCTCTATACGAGGCAGAGAGGCTGCATCCTCACATGAGTCCAGACTGTTCTCAACGAGCTCTCGTACTGTAGAGTACACAGCCTGTGTAGGGTTTCCGAAACCAGCCATCTGTCTGTTTCTATAGAAAAACTCTGCAGGTGAGATGCTCTCGAAAGTAATAGTCTGTGATTTCTGGTGACTCATATGACTCATGAACCAATTGACGGTCAAGTCATATTAGGGGAGGTATTACATCGCTATAGGTCAGTGTCTTCCCAGAGCTCAGTCCTCTGTCGGTTCATGTCCCTTCGCATCTTTTCTAGTCGGGAGTAGACTGCACTGTGAGGTGCGCCTGCTATCAGCATGTCTAGAGCCCTTCTTGCATAGTCTAATCCAGGACTCATTCCAATAATGGAGACCGTCTTCCCGTATACAGAAATCTTGGTTTCAGTGGTCTGTTCAATAACTCGTCTGGTCCTACCATTCTCACCAATGATACGACCAGCGACACGCTTCATCTGGTTTGGTGAACTACCCACGACGTCACGCAGGGACACCACAATCAGCTGCATGTCATCATCGATCAAGGAGAGGGCATTCTTGGGACTGAACCCTCGTGCCATGGCACGAATAATGTCTCGGGCTTTCCAGGCTAAGACCGGGTCTTCTGTTTCCTCTGGAGCTGTGATTGTGACAATCCCCTCTGAGTTGACATCTATTTTGACGTTAGCCAGTTTTTCAACCCGTTTTCGTACCTTACCATTACGTCCTACTATAACTCCAATCCTGTCGAGTGGGACTTTTACTGTTTCATGGTAAAGCATTACTCATCACCAACTGACACTATATGTCTGGCAATTACTTCTGGGTCTTCCGTACTGATACCCAGTTTTCGAAAGAAGTTGGTCACGTTTTGAATGTCACGGAGTAGGTACTTCTTTGCATAATAATGATTGATTAGAACCGCTTGTGAAACATCGATGATTATGGGCTTTCCAAGCCACAGAATGTTGAATTCACTAAGATCTGCATGAACAAGTCCGGCCCTTGTATAGCCTATCTCAATCATGTGAATTATGTTGTTGTACACCTTTGCAGGAGAAGGAACCTCGACGTTCTTGATGAGCGGAGCGGGGAGATTGTTCTCTGTATCTCCTATGAATTCCATAACGAGAACGTTCCGCTCGATGTCTATTGGTTTGGGTACTGGAACTCCAGCTTCATAGTATCGGTGTAGGTTCTTGTATTCCTTTGTAGCCCATTGGGGAATCAATGATCTACTCCTTCGTTTCACCCTCTTGAAACGGGGATCTCCAACTATGTATTCGAGCATGAAGTCAGTTTCAGCCGTCGACATCCTGTAGATCTTGACTGCGAGAGGTTTTCCTTCCGCATCCTCACCACGATAGACATTGGCTTCTTTGCCAGTACTGATTGCCCCATGAAGTGCACTGATTGTTCCTCGATTGAGAAGTTTGTAGAGTGTCTTCAGAGTAGGGGGGTCTATGACGCCTTCAACCACCTTGAACTCGTCGACATCCTTCCGTCGCTTCATCTTACGGCGATCTAGCTCAGACAGAATCTGCTCGTGTTCTTTGTCGGCTCGTTTCAAGTGTGAAGTCCATCCTAGAATCTTCTAGTGAATTAACATTCGATATTAGATATCCTACTCAGAAAAGCCTTGACTTGCCTCAAAATACCTTCAATATGCCTTTCTTCTCAAGCCAATCAATCTCGTTGCCCCTGTATCGATAGACAACATCACATTTCTCGTCGCTCTGGAAGTCCCATGGCACAATTAGTACTGTGTCTCCAATTCGCATCCAAACTCGTTTCTTCATCCTGCCAGGAATTCGTCCGATTCTGATGTTCTGATCCTCACATCTGACTCGCACTCTATCAAAGCCCAACATCTGAATGATGACACCAAACATCTCACCATCATCACGTCGGGGAGTTCTAACCCTCATTGGTTCATCAGGGTTTACTCCTTGATTTTGTCGTCTGCCACTTCCTCTTCGAGACAAAGTATTCCTCCAGTTAAGTGCTGGACTATGACGTCCTGAAGCAATTATCTGGGAGTTCCCTCAGTGTCCATTTAAGCGTATTGAAATCAGTGCTTTCTATTCTGATGGTAGCAAGTAGAACTCATCGTCTAAGATAAGCCCGTAAACAGTGGAACCAGATTCAATCGATTCATCAAAGAGTGCTTCATCAACCTCGCGTATCTCATACGACTCGGAATCCATCAGTTGTACAGGTTGACCATAGACCTTTGTGGTCACCATGTATTCTCTTCTCTCATCCTTTGAGGTGATGAACTCCATTGTCCGCCATTTCGAACTCTTGGGATTCATTGTGAATCGCTCTCTTTGAACAAGATCAAAGGAAGTCAGACCACCCTTACTCATCGTCATGACCTGACATGGTCTGTCTAGTACTTTGATGAAGTCACCTATCAGGAATCTGTTGAGTCGAATGAGGATTGTTATCCTGAACTTGTCTTTACCACCTTTATCCTGACCCACCAGTTTGTAGTTGTCTTTCCTTTGTGCCAGATATCGTGATTCGAGATCTTTCGCAATCATACGACATAGATGCTCAGACCCTATTTGAAAGTCAAGCCCAAATTTGTCACTGCTGACCTTGGTAACGAATGCCTTGTCGTCAGACCCATATTCTGCAATGGTCATCTCAGTCACAGTGTCGACAATATCATCCTCTTCCTCTTCTGTGAGGGAGCGATTGTCTGCACGAATCTGTAGGATTGCTTCATGGTACCCGCCGCTCATCATGGCACAGGTGCCACATGTACCATATGAGAACCTGATTTCCACACTATGTTGCTCTTCATGAGGAGGGAGGTCTTCATGTGAACTACCCATGGCGGTAATGATGACGTTAAGGACCCTATCCAGTCGCTTCTCCTCTTCTATCGTCAGTTCAATATCAGGAGCTGATGGTGTAACCTCATTGTCTAACAGGATATCGACCTGTAGAGGCCAAAGGTCATCAGAATCCGACACGCCCGCATCCAGCTTTTTCCAGCCTCCTGGAATCTTGACCGACCCACACCTTCTACAGGCTAGGAGTGACAAGGGAGTTGATACCTTGATGAGCGGATGTTCTTCATCATAGCATTTGCCACAGAGACCATCAAGGACTGCTGGGCTTCCGCATTGATAACAGGGCGCTTTCAATTGAACCATCCTGCTTTTCTCGGATATTTCTGCTTAAAATCTGGCCGATTGTTACAAGCTGTAACGTAACTCTTTTCTTAGTTTGATGGAGTGCACATTACAGACCTCGCCAGAAACTTTCTAGGCGAGTCGCATAGAAAGTGATACACAAATGAGCACACAGAAAATTGCGGTAACTGCAGACATGGCAAATGGTCTTGAAAGTCCAATTAGTGGACACTTCGGTCATTGTAAGGCATTCATCGTATCCACAATTGAGAACGGCGAGATTGTAAATGTAGAAACAGTCCCTAACCTTGGGCATAGTAGCTGTGCAGAGCCTGTAATGAAACTTGTTAACATAGGCGTAAACGTCCTCATCACAATGGGAATGGGAATGCGTCCATATATGGCAGCTCAGCAAGTAGGACTTACTGTAATCAAAGGAAGTGGATCTACAGTTGGTGATGCCATTGAGTCATATGTCAGAGGAGAGGGCAATCTAATGAACCGAGATGGTCTGTGTGGCGGGGGTGGCGGAGGCGGCGGAGGCTGCTCTCACTAGTTTTCTTCAAAGCTTGACCCACTGTGCGTGTGGGTGTCCCTCAATATATAGGACTGCCTGCTCGTGAACTAGACCAGCTTTCATAGCTGCATTTACTGTCTTCTCTCCGACCATGTTGGCAATCGTTGCCTTCTCAAGATGCTTCAGGCATGTCCTGATATCAACGAGGTCTCCACCGTAGAACTCCTCACTGATTTTAAATTGAATATCACCATGTTTCAAGGTCTTGCCCAAGAGGGTTTTGTCACACATTGCCACTACATAGTGTTCATGGGTTTCATTGACGCGCATGTAGACTAAGACCATTCTCCCCACGACTCCTATACTACACAGGTCTGATTGATGTACGTGCCCCGCACGCTGAGCAGGAAAGGTAGTATGCATTTCCGCTTTTCTGGATGTCAGTATCAGGACGTGTGCAGACTGGACATATGACATAGGAGTCAATGTATCGATTCAAAACATCATCTACCTGTTCTTCGGTGAATTTCCCGTTGAATATGGCACTACTACCTTCCATACTACCAGCAGTGCCCAACTGGCCTGAGAGGAACTTCAACACCTCTTTGCCAGGTCTGTTGAGTATGTTTATGATCTCCTGGAAGTTTTGCCAGAGACTCCTGTTGCCTTGGACCATTATCTGGACATTGGGGACCTTGAACCTCTCTCCCGATTTCTTGAATGCATCTTCGGGAACTTGTGATCTGGCTCTGTCCAGTAGGCTGTCATAGTCGTCCATACATCAATTCTCTCCCATGTGCTATTGAAGGTATTGCTCCGACCTGAATCTAGTAATCTGGAGTACGAAAGTGACCTATAGGCCTCTCGATTATGTGACCCTCAGCAGCAAGCTCCCAGACCTTTGTCTGAACCTTATCAGGGTCTTTCCCCTTTTCCTGAAAATACACCACTATGTCCTTCAAGGGAATACCATCATCTGTGGCTTCGAGTTGAATATAGCTCACGATGTCCTTAGCAAGTTTGCCTGTCACTGGAGCGAGTGGTGGACTTGAAACTGTGGTAAGTAGTTCCTGTCCCTCCTCAACCGTGCTTGGAAGGCTCACTCCACTTCTGGTCAGGATGGTCTTGTACCGCTCCATGAGATGGAGGCTCATGTAGTTGGGATCTGTCAGTTCCCTAACAATCTCTGGGATTATGTAGGTCTCGTCATCGTAGTGCCTGACCTTGCCGATTACAAGTGCAAGAATGTTCTCTTTGACTCCCTCTAGCACTGCGGCATCCTCGTCACCCCAGACCTTCACACGGATTGTATCAGTACCATCATCCAAGGTGATGCTCTCAAAACGTCTCTTCCCCGAATCGTCACCTTCCCTGTAGAACTTGTTAACAACGAATCCCACAACTACGACTCGTCGGAGCTCCACTCCAAAAGGTGATATCACATGAGGGCCTGTGTCTTCCCTGAAATTACCACCAATAATGTCTGATATAGATGCTCGGACTGCCGTCATTCGTTCTCTTTGCATAAGTGTGATTCACCTTCGCCTACTCTGACTAGGTGTGGCTTGCTATATATTCTAAACTGTTTGTTATCTAGAAAAAGTCAGAAAGGGAACTCTGACGTGTTGCGCCAAGAGTTTCCTCCAACCGTTCCAGAGATCTCTGGAGTCTTGACTCACTAAAATTGTGTTCTTCACAGAGGATACGGGTTATCTCATCAGGGTTTGGTTCAGACCACTTTGGATGTTCTAGCTCTATCTTCGGAGGATTCAGGAAGATCTCACGTATCTCCTCGAAGGGAATTTCAGAGATTATCCCGTAGCTCTCACGTTCCTTTGGTTTCTTTGACACCCTGAATGCTGAGAGGATGCCTTCGATGTTACTGTGTTTCTTGACCAGTTTCAGTGCAGTCTTCTGGCCAATTCCAGGAACCTTGTCGTTATAATCAGTGCCCACTAGTATAGCGATGTCAATGAGCTGCTCAAGTTTAATCTCAAGTTTGTGAAGGTTGTCATCCAGATTGATCAGCTGGGGCTCTATTGTTTTGGTGGACTGAGATCGAGCGATTCTTCTCCTCCCAGAGATCGAAAGATTCCGAATCATTCTGGGGCAGTTGTACAGTAATGAGTCATTGTCTTGACTAGCGCTCGCCCAGACAATGTCTTCGCGAGCCATCTGTGCAGCAACGGCCTCTCCCTCTGAAGGTGCTTGGATGACAGGAATCCCTAATGCGGCAAGAAGTTCTTTGCTCTCTGAAATCATGGGACTGGTCAATTTTGAACTTGCTTGACCTGCCTTTCTAGCATCCTCGATGCGTCCCTCTGATTTAGCCAGCTTCCATTCTGTATAGGCGGCATCACGAATTTCCCTGCGTTTCTGCTGTTCCTTGGCCTTCAGTTTGGGTGCCTCTCCATCGAAGACATAGACAGGTTTGATGCCATTCTCTAGGAAGTTTATGTTGCGGTAGAAGAGACCACTAAGGTGGCTTGTCACCCGTCCTTGGACATCAGTAAGAGGTGTGCCGTCTGGTTGTCTGATGGATGACAGGAAAGCATAGATGGTATTGAATGCGTCAATCGCGATCCTTCTTTCTGAGAGAAATGCGAGCGAGATATCCTGTGCAAGAACAATATCGCTAAGTTTGGTACCCATCGCAACCACTTGTTTGATAGAAGGATTCGTGGATATATTCTTCTGTTGAAACACCACTTCGACAGATTTATAATAACTCAACAGCACGCCCCCAAAACTGGTGCCTCTGGTACCAGCAAACCTTCTGGTGATAACTTGGCAACTATGAGAGCTATCAGGTGTACTTCATGTCACGCTTCAGTTTCTCCACAGGAGAATGGTGTGAAGTTTCAATGCCCATCCTGTGGTGAGTTTACCATCTGGAGATGTGAGCCATGTAGACGCTTCTCAAACAGATACACCTGCCCCAACTGTGGGTTTGAAGGGCCATAGACGATTTTTGGAGATGGACGAATAATGGCAAGAGTAGTTATGACCCTACGAATAATGCCCGAAGATGTCGAAATTGACCTCGATGACTTACTTGAACGAATAAAGAATGTAATTCCAGAGGGAACAGATCTTGGAGCCACAGAAACACAACCAGTGGCGTTCGGTCTGAAGGCTCTTCGAATGAATCTCTCTAGAGACGAGTCGTTAGGTGGTACTGATGACATCGAGGCAGCAATCAATGCTGTTGAGGGCGTTTCCCAAGTCGAAGTTGAAAGAGTATCCAGAATGTAGTACGCGCGCAAATCCGCGGATTTTGGTAATCCAAGAGGCAACAGATAAGCCGTAGACGTCGTTAGAATGCTGTAAATACGTTCTGTATTGGATTATATGGCTTGGCAAAGAAACATTGAATAGCGGAAAGAGGACGGATTTCACTGATTTGAGGCAGTTCGTCCGGTTTCTAATACTATAATAATGGTTTAGGAGGATGCCAACAAGCAATGGTCGAGATTATTCTGAAGGTCGCAGAGGCCGAGCACAGGGACATTGGTAGATTCATAGTCCGTATTGACGCTGTGTCAATGGAGAAACTGGGTGTCAGAACCGGAGACATCATACAGATCAAGGGTAAGAGAGTGACTGCCGCAATTGCATGGCCAGCGTACCAGGGGGACAAGGGAAGAGAGATAATTCGGATGGATGGAAGAATCCGAAGAAATGCTGGTGTGAGTCTCAGTGAGAAAGTGACTGTGTCACGAGCAAACGAGGAACCTGCAAAGAACGTCACTTTGGCTCCAACCTCAGTTCCAATTCGTCCCGAACCAAGGTTTGAGGAGTTTGTTAAGAGAAAGCTCCTGAACTGTCCTGTGACCACTCAGGACACTGTTTTCATCCCAATTCTTGGTAGAGCAATTCCATTCAAGGTAACATCCATCAAGCCCACCGGTACTGTCGTAGTACAGCATTCAACCATACTCGCTATTGCAGAGAAGCCAACTGGTGATGTTGTAGGAACAGCACAGGTGACCTATGAGGAGATTGGAGGACTATCAGATGCCATCCAACGTATCAGAGAGATGGTAGAGCTCCCCATGAAACATCCAGAAATCTTCAAGAGATTGGGGATCGATCCTCCGAGAGGCCTTATTCTTCATGGACCACCTGGTACAGGTAAGACACTCCTGGCAAAGGCTGTTGCTGGAGAGTCAGAGGCAAACTTCGTACACATCAATGGTCCAGAAATCATGTCCAAATTCTATGGAGAATCGGAACAGAAGCTCAGGAAAATCTTCGAAGAGGCCGAGGAGAACGCACCAAGCATCATATTCATTGACGAACTCGATGCAATCGCTCCAAAGAGAGAAGATGTCCAAGGAGAGGTTGAGAGGCGAGTCGTTGCACAGCTGTTGGCCACAATGGATGGTCTCAAGGTCAGGGGGCAGGTTGTTGTCATAGGTGCAACAAACAGAGTAAATGCTCTTGATCCAGCACTGAGACGCCCTGGTCGTTTTGACAGGGAACTCGAAATAGGAGTGCCCGATGAAACAGGAAGACTAGAAGTCCTCCACATTCATTCGAGAGGAATGCCATTGACAGATGAGGGCGACCTAAAGGTCGATCTGCAGCACTTGGCAAAGATAACCCACGGATTTGTTGGCGCAGACCTGAACGCATTGTGTAGAGAGGCGGCCATGAAGGCACTTCGGAGATACCTGCCGAAATTCAATCTAGAGGATGAAGAAATTCCACAGGATGTCCTTGACGAACTAGAAGTGCACAATGGTGACTTTCTAGAAGCGTTGAAAGAGATTCAGCCTTCTGCTGTAAGAGAGGTCTTCATTGAGGTCCCAGATGTCAAATGGAGCGATATTGGTGGTTTGCACGAAGCAAAGCAAGAGCTCAAGGAGGTCGTTGAGTGGCCTCTGAAGAAGCCTGACTCCTTCCGCCGATTAGGTATCACACCACCCAAGGGAGTGCTGGTGTTTGGACCACCAGGTTGTGGAAAGACACTACTTGCGAGAGCAGTAGCCACAGAGAGTGAAGCCAACTTCATCAGCGTTAAGGGTCCAGAGTTGATATCGAAATGGGTGGGAGAGAGTGAAAAGGCCATTAGAGAAGTATTTAGAAAAGCCAGGACGGCTGCTCCTGCAATAATATTCTTTGATGAGATCGATGCACTTGCTCCAACACGAGGGGCTGGCGGCGATGGTCCCGGAGCAGTTCACAACCAGAGAGTGATCAGTCAATTGCTTACTGAGATGGATGGTCTAGAATCAATGAAAGACATCGTGGTGATAGCTGCTACTAACAGACCAGAACTAATAGACAAAGCCCTCCTCAGAACAGGAAGATTTGACAGGTTCGTATATGTTGATGCACCTGATGCAGAAAGCAGACGAGCAATCTTTGAGATCTATACAGAGGGTATGCCTCTTGCTGACGATGTGATGGGTCAGATGGACAAACTCGTTGAGCTTACTGAGAACTATGTAGGCGGAGACATCGAAGCAATCTGTCGTGAGGCAGGAATGAGAGCTCTCCGAGAGAGCATGGACACTGAAAAGGTGGCATGGAAACACTTCGAAGCGGCTATTGAATCAGTTCATTCATCAGTGACCAAAGAGATGTTAGAACGATACAGGAAGATGGATCAGACGCTTCGTAGAACCACAGAAGTGGATGCCGCAACCCACTCAATGTATGGTTAGAGCAAGGTGAGCTAAGATGGCACCATGGAACTCAATGCCTTTACCCAACTTGGTAGTATCAATAGTCAAGAAACGACGTGGCGTAATTCTTGATGATGAACTAATTAGAGCACTAAAGAAAGAGATTGGGACTGAGCCTAGTGAGGCCGAACTGAATACGGCCCTTTTACAACTCGAGATTAACGGATTAGTACATGTGAGTCAGATAACAAAGACTAAGCGAAGAATAGAAGTCTTGACTGAGGATCAAACGTTCCTCGCAGTCGATGAGGACTGATTGAAAGCTAACATGGTGTGGGGCCTGATTGACTGGGAAAAGAGTGTTAGCAGCGGGAAAGTTCGACATCCTTCATCTTGGGCACATAGCGTATCTAGCGCAGGCAAAGGAATTAGCTGGCGATGATGGTGAACTAGTAGTGGTACTTGCCTTAGATAAGACGATTGAGAAGGAGAGAGGTGCCCCGCCAGTTTTCCCACAGGAACAAAGACGCAAGATTGTCGAGTCGATAGAATATGTTGACAAAGCGATTATCGGGTTGGACACCAGTGATCACACAAAGATTATCGATCAGGTGCAACCAGACATCATCGCACTTGGGTATGACCAATACACCAATGTCAGTGCTCTCGAGGAACACTTCAAGCAGAAGGGTTTGAAGACCAAGATTGTTCGACTGAAGAAGAGAGAAGCTGATGGACTCTGTTCTTCGACTGAAATAAGAAAACGAATCATCAATCACTACCGAGAGAACGGACGACCTCTATAGATATTAGATTATCAACTCACCACGAGCCTCAGCCTCTCTAATGAGAACTGCCTTTCTCTCACGTCTATCAAACTCCCATTTCCAGACGTTGTATGCTATCGCTACTGAGAATCCAAGAACTACAAGACCAGCAAGAGTCATCCACCATTCTAGTGGAAAGTGTTCAAAGAAGTCAGGGAGAGGCCCTGAGATGAAGTATGGCCAGTTGCAGAGTATTCCAAATGCATAGAGCAACCCGACTGCAGTGATTACCTTCACGTATCCAATGGCATATTCATTCTTGTCAAACAGGACTACTATTATCCCAAGCCAATACAAGTACCAAGGCATGACCCAGCGGAACACGAAGAGGATGCCAGGCAGCATATAAAGATAGAATGGTTTGAGTGACAACAGCTTCATCCTGAGCGACTTACCTTCAAAATCACTTCTCGAAGGCAAGTATGGACGGACTGTCATTATGACGAAGAAGGTGTAGATCACGAGGGGAATCAATGCAGGAATCCAAGTATAGAACGTAGTCGGCTCCGTTGAGAAATCAGGTGTTCTCCATGCTAATTCGGGATATAACGGATTCACAATGTATGCACTGTAACTGGACGTGTTCAGAAAGTGCGATATGAGAGATTCAAAACTGGCTCCGAATAAAGTAGGAATTACTGACATAATCATAGACGCAAAGAACCAGATGGACGAAACTGGGTTGCCTAGGAAGAACAATGGAAAGACCACAGCAGGATAGATCTTCGTCTGCACTCCCAGTCCCAGTGTAAACATGGCTTTGCCATGCTGTTTCTCAGTCCACAGGACTATAGACATAAGGAGGAGACAGTCCACAACCGGTTCGAGTTTTCCAGCACCTGCAGACATCATGAGGCCATAGATGAAATATCCTCCAAAGAACATCCGTGCCCAGAATTCCTTCTCAATCTTATCACGGAGGAGAATAGCCAACAGAACCAAGTTCAGATTGAAGACCAAGACGAGGAGAAAGTTTAGCCATAATTCCTGTAGTCCTCCTGCTCCAGGGAATAGCCACGTGGCTATCGCAAAGAAGAACAGTCCAAACACAGGATATTCATATTCCACATTTTCGAGGTAATCCGGGAGGACATGAGCCCCATCATTGAAGTTCCATTCTGGATGTTGTGCATCAATTAGATCGACCAAGACTGTGTCATTCATGTTGTATATTTCGAATCCATAGATCCAGAATGCCTCACCATACATCTCGTTCCTATTTCGGTCACGTTGAATGACAAGAACATCGGCAATCGGGATGGCAATAAGCGAGATGGCAAGAGTGAGCACTAGATACTTGCGGTATTCATAGATGCTCAGACTGATTGCCGACAGCATGAGATTTGCCAACCGAGTCATGAGGCTGATTTGTGGTAAATAACCTTTGTGAGATGATGCATGGCAATCGTAATATACTCCAGAGGAGAGGGCGACATCCACCTCACCAATATCTCTTAGAAATTGGAGGAATAGACTTGGAAGAGTTCATCAGAAATAGCCGGGCTTATGCAATTGCCGCATGGATCCTGATGCCAATCATCACGGTAGTATTCGAATGGGTTTGGACTATCATATTCAGTTCTAGTCAATATGTTCTGAAGAATGTCATTCTGTTCCTCCTTCTACTAGTTGTGATCAATCTCTCATTCAAGTCATTCGTGCCGAGATACAAGAGAGGAAGAATGCTGACTGTTGGTCTATTTTGGCTTGTACTATTCATCATCTTTGATGTCATATACTACGAGTATCTGTTATTGATAGGAAGCAACACCCTTTGGGTGGAGTATAACTGGTTCTTAGGAGGGCTTCGTTGGCTTGTTCTTCTAGCAATGTTGTTAGGACCGTTCTTCATGGTCAGAACTCACGTTGGAGACCCTGACCTGTTTAGCATGCCAATAGGTAAGATGGCCACAATAGGACTCCTGCCTTCTAGTCTCAAGATTGCATATTATAGAAGAAAGGGTGCAGAGATAGGAGAGGGTGTTTCTATTGGACCCCTGTCAATACTTGACTGCAAGAAGGCAGTTATTGGAGATTTTGCAGAGATTGGCATGGCCTGTATGATTAGAGCCAACGAGTTTGTCATGGGGAAATATTCCAACCTTGGGATGTTAGTGATAATTGATACTCACAAAGTGGTCATCGGTGAAGAAGTGACAATCCAAGAACAGGTGTACATTGGAGGTCTCAAGACAGACAAGTCAGAGATTGAGATAGGCGACCTGTCTATGATCTTCGCTCAGAGTGTCATCAATCCAACTCACCCAATTAAGATAGGAAAGAGGGTAGGAATTGGAGGCTCTAACTTTCTCTTTACTCATGGGACTTGGCAGCCTATTCTTGATGGTTTTCCTGTAGCATTCGGTCCTATCACAATTGAGGATGGTGTTTGGTTCCCCTGGCGGGTCTTCGTTTTGCCTAATGTTAACATTGGGAAAGAGGCTACAATCGGTGCAGGCTCAGTAATCAATAGAGATATCCCAGCCCGGAGTCTTGCAGCAGGAGTGCCTGCAAAGGTCCTCAGAACAGGTGATGAATACATCAAGAAGTACTCTGATGCAGAGAAGCGAAACATTCTCAGAAACGTCCTTACTGAGTTTGTGGGGTACCTCAGGATAGAGGATTGGAATGTTGAAGATTCAGAGCTGGAGGATAGCTACGCTAGTGCTGTGTTTAGAACTCCTCGTGGACCGTCGTCAAAGATAGACAACCAAGTCATCTTCTTGTTCGAAGATACAGAAGAAGTCTGGAGCAAAGTGAGAGACCGTGCATTTGTAATCACTCTATTCAGCTTGGGAGAGTCGAAGACTGTTGAGATTGAACAGGATGGTTCATGGTGGTTTGATCTTGAAAACAGCACTTGGGGTGGAAAACGGACAAAGGTGAGTCTTGTCGTCAATGCGTGGTTGTCCCGTTATGGACATTGGTTGAAGTACACCCGGTGATACGGTGACGTGAAGTGAAGGTATCAAAGAGCAACTACTACAAGAACGAGATGGATATCAAGTACGAACCTCCAGCAGCAATGCAGTATGGCGTCAACATGAACTTGATAGAGCACATTCCACACCAGATAAGGAACTCCTTTGTTTCAATGTTATCGTTGTTCAGAAAGAGACCGGCTGAAGGTCAAAGGAGAAGAGAGTTCCCCATTGACGACTTGGCTGATAGGTTGGACCCTTCTACTGACGAGAAGAGAGAGTTCTGGCAGAAAGAATTCGGAGTCATCATGTCCCACGATGTTGATACAAAGACTGGTTATGAATATGGCATGTCCAAGTTTGTGGAGATGGAGCAAGCAGAGGACATGGTTTCATCCTTTCACATTGTGGCCGACTCAAATGAATACAAGATCGATTCGGATTTCATCAATTCGCTAGTAAAAGACGGATTTGATTTTGGAATGCATGGCCTCCGTCATGATGGGAGGTTCCCATTCCTTCCCATATCAGAGCAGAAAGAGAGAATCGAGAAGTCTGCGGCGCGAGGGCGAGAACTGGGTCTGAAATGGCTTGGATACCGTGCACCCATGCTTCATAGGACCAAATCCATGATACGACATCTCACTGAATCAGGCTTTGATTGGGACTCATCATTCCCAGATACCGATGACTCGACTGTGGGCTATGCGTCTACTGGAAGTAGGACAATCTTCCCATTCTATCCTTTGTATCGTGAAGAAGGAGATTGGCAACAGAGCCCATTACTAGAGATTCCTGTATCAATGCCACAAGACTGGACGCTCCTTTACTATTACAAACTCTCAGAGGAAAACATGCTCAAGGTTTGGAAGAAGAAGATGGAATACATCAAATCGAGGGGAGGGCTCGCAGTATTCATTCTACACCCAGACCCTGAGGACTTCGGACATCCTAAGTATCACAACTCATACCGAGCGTTACTCAAGATAATCAAAGAAGCAGACCCAGAGATTCTGACGTGTAGTCAACTCGCAGAACGGTGGAAGAGAAAGTTTCCGCCTAGGAGAGGTATGTAGGACAAGGCCAGTTGTCACACTTCAGACAGTTTGTGCACTTCTCTTCATCAACCGATATCTTTCCGTCATCTAGGTTCAGAGCACCGTGTTCACATTGAGGAACGCAGGAACCACATGACTGACAAAACAGTGCTCGTTTCAGAGCACGTTCCATCTGATCAGTCAGCCGCTCCACTGACTTTTCCTTTTCCCCTCGAACTACAACCGATCCAGAGCTGAACAGAGCAATACTGTTCTCACCAGCTGATGTACGAAGCGCTCCTAGCTCCTCCGAGAGACGGGTCTTGCCAAATATCGGGAATAGCTTGGACACTCTATTCAGGTCAATTCCGGAGGAGAAGACACCCTCTAGACTGAAACCAGACTTGACACAGGGCGAAACTCCCTTAGTAACGGAGAGGTTCAGACTCTGTCCTGGACTCGAGCGGTCTGGTTCTATGCTCAGACCTAGTTTGTTCACCAGCTCCATCTGTCCCTGTGGCAGGCTCTTCCATCTCCAGAAACCCATGTCGACCCATTCGTCAGGGAACCCATACTTGTCCGCCCATTCTCGTATCTTTGTATCCCATTTTCTATGAAGTTCGGGATGAGTTTCTCGCAGACTCTCCAATTCTGCCAGAGGTGATGATGGACAAAGGTAGCAACCCATTCTGTGGTACCCACGATTGTACAGAGGGTTGAATGGTTCCTTCTTTTTGAAGATGTATAGCCAGACCTCCAATGCGTTCCAGTTCTGGATAGGGTTGGCTGATGTCTGTCCTGGGACCCATGGATTCTCAGTGACCCGTGGTTCGATTGACCGCTGGAAGGACTCCAGTTTTCTCTGACCCATAAAGCTAAGATTCTCTCCACCCATCTCATCAGCAATCGATGTTGCAGCTGGACCAAGCTTCAGGACCTTGCAACACCATCTGAAGTCTCTTGCAGGAGGTCCAAATGTATCAACAGATTCCCAGAATCTCTCACCGGCTTGTTGTCCAACTATACTGACCTTTCGGGACTGTGCGAAACTCACGATGTGATCTATGGTTTCAGGCAGTTCGATTCCGGTGTCCATGAAGAAGATTGGCGGACTCTCTCCAAGAGCCTTCTCAACAACAAGATAGGTTGCCAACGAGTCCTTTCCGCCGCTGAAAGCCACGACCACTGGGAGTTCGGCCTGTCTCTCCTTGGTCCTCTTGACAAAAGACACAGCCTCAGATTCGATGCCCTCAAGGTCTTTCGAATTGGCTCTTGTAGCATCCTCCCAAGTGGCAATCATTGGATTTTCAGCAGGGCTTCTCGGGTCGGCAACTGACCGGATCTTCACAGCAAATCCCTTTGGTTCCTTTGCCATGTCAGGACCTGTCATCCTGGCAATCCCTGCTGCAACCACTTTTCCGTCCGAGTCAACGACCCAGACCTCATCATCAATCTCTATGCCTGAGTCGCAACCTTGGACTCCTGGGACCATTAGGTTGGCGCCATCTTTCAGGTATTTCAGAACACCATCATGCAGAGACACCCATTTCTGTCTGCTGACTGCTCCTATTCTTCTCGCACCTTCAAGGGAGAGAACGAATGTGTACCCCCGTTTTGGAATATCAAATCTGAGACGACCTACAACATAGCCATCAACAACAACCTCATACATTGCATCAAGTGATGAAACCTTGTTCATCACAATAGTCTTGTCTGGTGGGAGCAAGACTTCTCCTACGCCTTTACCAAATTGTGAATCAATCGCCTTGATTGCTCGCTCAAGATGCCCCTCCATGGCAGGAAATGCATCGCCCGGTGGTGAGAGGTCAACCTTTCGTGGTGAGGACCCACAAACATTGCATTCTGTGTCAGCTATTCTTGGAACATTGCATGGATCACACCAGAAGAAGCGTATCTTGGCGAGGTATGGAGCATGGCCTCTTCGGAATTTCCCTCGTCTACGTTTTCCTCTGGTCAGCTGAGTACATCTCCGGAAGTAATGAAGGAGTCACTCAGAGAACCTATTTCAAGAAACCGGAAGGTCCAACTTCTTCAGTGTGTCCTTTGTGGGCTTCCCGTCCTTGTCCCAACCACGTAGTTTGTAGTACTCCTTCAGCATCTCATCAAGATGTACAACGCGGTTTCTTGAGTTGCCTTCAGGAAGTGGTTTGAAGAACCGAGGTGGAAGTGTATCATCCTTTCCAGTGATTCCTTCTCGGATGTTGAAGAGGCGTTCAAGATTGTAGATTCTTTCACCTACCTTTAGTAGATCTCGACCAGAGAGTTCGATTCCAGTCCCAGCTGAAATCATCTCAGCATAGACATCGATTGGCCATGCAAAGTTTGTGAATCTGCAGACAACCATGCAGTCCATTGCAGCAGAGATGTCCTGATAGAGCATCACAAGATCCGCCTTCCCATCTGACCTGTCCCTATCCACAAGTACTGGAGACCCTAGAACCTCAGGACCTATCAGGTAAGACCTAAGATGACAACCTCCTCGATTGGAGGTGGCATATCCAAGGGCATGCCCCTGTGCGCCACGTGGGTCATACGCTGGGAGCTCTAGTCCCTTCACCTGCATAGCTAGTTCTGGAGCTCCATATCGCTCTGCTAGTCTCTTTGACCCCTCACTCATCTCAGCACCCAGTCCTCTCATGTGAGCCATGTCTTCGATGATTTCCAGAACACCCTCTGTTTCACCAAACTTCAGAGGTGCATCTAGCTTGCCCTTTTCCACAAGCTCCATTGCTGCTCCTATGGTGGACCCAGTAGATATCGTGTCGAGGCCAAGATGATTGCACCTGTCATTTGCTATAGTAATCCACTCAAGGTCATTGATTCCACACTGTGGACCGAGAGCCCAGAGTGACTCGTATTCTGGTCCGCCCATCTTCTTCCCGTCAATCTGACTGATTCGACCACATCCGATGGGACAGCCATGGCAGTTGTACGTACCAGCTGAGAACCGCTCAAGGAGCTTTTCACCTGAAACACCCTCCGCATCGTTGAATGTGCCTTCCTGGAAATTGTTTGTGGGAAGCATTCCCAGCTCGTTGGCAACACTCACAAGGACTGGAGTGCCGTAGATAGGAAGCGAATTGTTGGTGACTGCATTTTTCTTGATAAGTCTGCGAGACCACTCTACAGCATTGTTGAGCCGTTCGGGATCATGAGACCCAACCTCTCCGGTCCCCTTTGCAACGACTGCCTTGAGATGTTTTGAACCCATCACGGCTCCAACACCTCCACGGCCTGCTGCCCGATGTTTGTCTGTCATTATCGCAGCCATCAGTCCAAGGTTCTCGCCAGCTGGTCCGATGCATGCCACCTGTGCCTTTGGGTCGGTTTCCTCCAGCAACGCATCAGTAGCTTCGTACACATCCTTACCCCAGATATTCGATGCATCTCTAATCTCTACATCATCATTGTTTATCCAGAGATATACTGGGGAGTCAGATTTACCATGAAACACAATGGCAGCGAATCCTGCACGTCGTAACTGAGCTCCAAAGTATCCTCCTGCATGGGAATCGAAGATGGTTCCAGTTGTCGGAGACTTTGTGACAACTACAAATCTACCACCTGTGGGTACTCTTGTTGCTGTCGAGGGGCCTACGGCAAAAATCAGCAGATTGTCAGGAGATAGGGCATCGGTCCCAGGAGCGAGGTTGTCGTAGATGAGTTTGACTCCGAGACCTCGACCTCCGAGGTACTTCTCAAAGAGGTCTCGAGGGATCTGTTCCCTACGAATACTCTTGTCATTCAAATTGACATGAAGGATTGGGGCATCAGCATAGAATGAAGAGTTGGACAACTTTGCTACCTCCTAATCATTGAAGACGTTGTGCTCTTTGTCAGGGCAGGTTAGACAACGCTCCTTATACCACTTGTAGACTTCTTTCGGCTGTTTCGCCATGTTTGCCATGCGACTTGGACAAGTCCAGCAAGGTCTGTCGGGTGCCATCCAAGAGTCACTGTATTGAGCCCAGCGGAAGTCCTCTACTATTGCTACGCCTGCACTGGTCCCAAGACGGTCAGCTCCTGCTTCGATTACTCGCCAAGCATCCTTGAAGTTTCGAATGCCACCAGCAGCTTTCACGCCCATTTTCGGACCAACGGTCTCACGCATCAGTCTGACATCATGGGGTGTGGCTCCCATTGGACCAAATCCAGTGGAGGTCTTGACAAAATCAGCACCTGCATCCTTACAGATAAGACAGGCTTTTCGTTTCTGATCATCAGTCAAGAGACCCGTTTCAAGAATCACTTTGACATGAGCATCTCCTGAGGCCGCTACAACCGCCTCAATGTCCTTTTGAACCAGATCGAAGTTCTCATCTCTGAGGGCACCTACATTCATTACCATGTCAATCTCATGGGCGCCTCTCTTTACTGATTCTTCTGTTTCAAAAGCTTTCACACTCGAAAGTGAAGCACCTAATGGAAAACCAACAACAACACAGACTTGAACATCTGTATCCTTCAACAACTCAACTGCGTATTCAATATGTGTAGAGTTGATACAGATTGCTACGAAGTCGTAGGTGATTGCTTCATCACAGAGTTGCTTGACCTTCACTTTGGTGCCTTCTGGCTTGAGAAGAGTGTGGTCAATCATTTTGACGAGTTTTTCCACTGTCAGGTCCATTGGAGATGCCTCCGACTACGGAGATGCGGGTTAGACCACTATATACTCTTCGTATTCTTCAGTTGGTCGTGTCAGCGGGCCCCTAGGTACGACTTGATATCATCAAGGACCTCTTTTTGAAGTCGGATCACATCATGGACTTCAATCTCCTCAGCGTCCTTCACCACAGAATTGAGCTGGACAACTGTACCGACTGCATCGACCTTGGAGAAGTCAACAGGGAACTCCACTTCGGCGCCTTTTACAATGAGCTCTGAGCGGGTTGGGTGGAGCGCGATTCTAATGCTTCGTACGATACCAATCCTTCTTGCTCTGTTATCTAGGACCTCTTTTCCTAATAGTCTTCCAGGCATGCTAAGCTCGTAAAGCTCGGCCTCGATACTGGGCATTGCTTCTTTCGATGTTGCAGTCATATATACTCGGCTCCTTTGCTCTACATCTTCTGTTTGTAGGAGGCTTTTTACAGTGAGTATTATGAGCTGAGTGACGGTTCATCAGACATACAATACTGTAACGAATCTGCTTTGTCAGAGAAATAGTGCAAAGATCACGATATAGATTGAGCAAAGCACAAGCTGCAGGATGTTAACCAGTATCGCGTTGAAAAGAAACCTACGCCATGTAATTTCTGATTTATCGAAGCTGAACATTGATAGAATTAGCAGTGGTACAGGACCGAGGGGTGTTGCTACGCCACCTAGGGCTGTCCCAAATCCAACTCCCCAAAACAATGGATCCCGGATTCCAACAGACCAATTCATTGCGGAGGCCATATCGATTACAAGCGGTGCAAAGACAGTAGCCACTGGTGGACCACCAATGATGAAGGTTCCAGCCCACGACGTAAAAAGCAACATAAGTGATGCAGGAATCAATTGCCCTCCACTTACTGAGATTACAATGTCTGAAATGACACTGAGAATCCCAATTAATTCCAAAGCTCCTGCCAGAATGAAAAGTCCGCCAATGAAAAAGATGATGTCCCACTCTACGTCACGAAGACTTGCACCTGGATCAGAGTGGCTGACCGTCATGAAGACTGTCATACCACCAAGAGCAACAACATATGGTTGGGGAAAAACAACGAAAGCCACGATGAGTAGAACAAAGAGTCCTGCGTACACCCAAAACAGCCGTCGATTTGGCACCATCATCCAGGGATCCAAATCCATCAGCCGGTCAAAAGTCTTCGAATCCTCTATATTCAGTTGATGACGGATCATCAGGTAGACAACAACGAGTGATACTGTAGTCACGATTATTGAAAGAATCCCGAAATGTATAATGTAATAAAAGAATCCAAACCCAGCATAGTCAGCAATGATGACGTTCGGTGTGGTGCCAATCAATGTGAACGCACCACCAGCACCAACGGCCAACATTTCTCCTAGAAAGAAACCATGTGGCTTAATCTCAAGTGCATAACAGGTTAGAATCACTAGATATCCCATAATCAGTATTACGACTGAATTCAACAACACTGTCGATAAGACAGCAGATAGTAGAAAGAATATTACGAATAATTTCTTGGGGCTGCCCCGTGTCAAACGTATGAAGTATACAGCAAGAAACTGAAAGACACCAGCATTCCGCATCACCTCAGCAACTACTGTCATCCCAGCAATGACAAGAATTGGCTCTAGCCGCACCATGGCCAGTATTTCTTGATCTGTGACGCCATTTGTGAGAAGTGCTATTGATACTAATACTGCGCCAAACAGAGCAGCTGATGTATGATGAACCACTCTTGATGCGATTAATACCACTGTGATGACGAATATTATCAGAACAAGCAGCCAAAGCTCCACATTGATTCACACACATCGATTTGTCCTGCTCAAAATCAAGCATCGCACTATACAAATTTGTCTACATCATGTCTTGACTCATAGTAAGATGGTTTTCCCTTCAAAAATAATAATGAAAAAATGAGTAGGAGTCTTTTTACAGTCAGTGCTAACACTGTAGGTTAGAAACGACCAATTAACGGGGCTTTGGTGTTGGCTAAGAATGAACCCTTCGTGGATGAACCAATGATACGCAAAGAAAGTATAGAGTATCGAGCATATCAGGTCAATCTTGCGGAAGTAGCATCTAAAGAAAGCACAATGATAGTTCTTAGCACAGGACTGGGTAAAACAGTGATTGCAGCTCTAGTTGCAGCAAAACGCCTGACTGAGTGCCCCAACTCCAAAGTTCTTTTTCTTGCTCCTTCCAGACCTCTGGTTGACCAGCAAGCAAGGTATCTTAGAAGGGTACTGGACATTGAGGACAGACTTATTGTGTGTCTGACTGGACAAGATACCCCAGAACAGAGACACAGGATGTGGGATGATGCTCTAGTTGTTGTGATGACCCCTCAGGCTCTTCAGAACGATCTTATCCAGAGAAGCTATGACCTCAGTGATGTGGTACTGTTAGTCTTTGATGAGGCTCACCGGGGAGTTGGAAACTACGCCTACACGTTCATCGCTGAGCTCTATGAGAAACAGGGACAAAACATTCGCTCATTGGGTCTCACTGCATCCCCGGGTCACGAAGCGGAACACATCAGAAAGGTCTGTGAGAATCTTCGACTGTCCCATGTCGAGGTCAGGAACGAGAAGAGCAAGGATGTTCGTGACTATATGGTTACTGTGGATTCAGAGATTCGCTACATAAACCTGCCACCAGAGATTGAGGTTCTAAAGGACATTCTCTATTCAATTGTGGATGTCTATAGAATACCCGTTTTGGACAACGGGTTCAGTCTTCCTGACCCGAGGCGAATGACAAGGAAGGAGATACTCAGGACTCAGAGTATTGTTAGAAAGGAGATTGGCACCTACACGAAACCTCCTGGATCACTCTTCATGGTCATACGGAATCTCACAGCGCTTTTGCGGATTGTTCATCTATTGGAGTTCATTGGTACACAGGGATTGATGCCCACACTGAGATACCTTCAAGGTGTCCATGAAGAGGTTCGTAACAAGAAAAGCTCGAAGGGTGTCAAGGACCTGCTCGAGAGACCTGAATTCTCCCAGTTTGAGAACCTTCTCGAAGTACTCATTGCAAAGGGGCATCGTCATCCAAAAGCAGATACAATTCTCGAAATCGTCAGTGAACAGCTATCAGTCAACCTTGATTCAAGGATATTGATCTTTACTCGATTCAGGGATACAGCAGTTGAGGTCACTGATACTCTGGAACAGCTTGATGAGGTCAGGGCTAGTCGTTTTGTTGGACAGAGTACTCGTGGTTCTGACAAGGGATTCAGTCAGAAGAAGCAGGTAGAGATCCTTGATGGCTTTCGCAATAACGAGTTCAATGTCCTTGTGGCCACACAGGTTGGTGAGGAAGGTCTAGACATCCCTGAGTGCAATTTGGTCGTTTTCTATGACTGTGTACCATCTGTTGTACCTTACATTCAACGAAGAGGAAGGACCGGTCGTCGTTCCCCAGGACGCGTCGTCATCTTCGTTGCCAAAGGGACTCATGATGAGTTCTACCATTGGAGTGTGATTAACAAGTTGAAGAAGATGCCTTCAGCCCTAAAAGAGGCGGAGAGCGAAGAGGATGAGCAGCAGACCAGTCTTGATGAGTTTGTTACTGACGAGCCGGTCGGACCTGTTGAGAAAATGGTGAGTAAAGCGCCCAAGAAGGATGATGACAAGATCCGTATGATTGTCGATTCCAGAGAACTACCTACTGCTGTTGCCCGTGAGCTAACAAGACTTGATGTTGAGATATCTGGGGAGAGTCTTGAGATTGGAGACTATGTTGCCTCTGAAGAGGTTGCGATTGAGAGAAAGGAGAGCGGTGATTTCATTCAATCATTGATTGATGACCGTCTCTTTTCGCAGCTGAGTGCACTCCGCTCAGCATATCGACGTCCCGTTCTCATCATAGAGGGAGAACAGTTGATTGGACTTAGGGCTGTGAATCCCGCTTCGATCTATGGAGCTCTGGCCTCGATTGCCATCAGGATACAGGTCCCCATAATCTGGACTCGAAACGCCGAGGAAACAGCAAACGTGATGTATAGAATAGCTCGTATGGAACAGATTGATTCAAAGAAGCCACTTAGAACTCGTTCAGGTGAGGCCAAAGGATCAGATGCAGAGGCACTAGAGTATATCATGTCAGGATTTCCTGGAGTAGATACTGTAACCTCGAGGGCAATTCTATCAGAGTTTGGAACATTAGAGAATATCTTCACTGCCGAGTTCAAGGACCTACAGAGAGTGAAAGGTGTTGGTCCAAAAATAGCAGGTAGGATTAGGCGCCTTCTCTCCACAAGGTACCCAGGCGCAAAAGTGTCTAGTTAGTAGACCTCAGGGTTCTTGCCCCTGCCTCTCTTGAAAGCTTCCCGGAGAACATCTGTGGTCGTTCTGCTCAATTCCCAGTAATCTTCGTAGTCAGCATCACTAAGTCGCACTACACTGAGAATCCTGCGAAACATCACATACAATTTGGGATCAAGCTCTGAAACCTGTCTGAGTGTTTCTTTTGCGAGCTCCAGTCCTTTGAGATAGATTCGATCACGTTTAGTGAAGTCTTCTGCAACGGTTTTAGTTTCATGTTTATCTTTCAACTGGAAACCTAGAGCCCTCATTGTGACAACAATGTCGAGAGTCTTGTTTAGGTCTACTCCTTCAGGATCAGGGAGTTCATCCATGTCCCCAGTCGCGATGAATACGTTTTCAGCAGTGGCTCTCCAGAGCTTCTGCATGATATGAGAGTCCCCGTTGCCAGTTGGTTCATAACCGTCCTGTTCGACAAGTCCGCACTTGACCAACTCCTTGATGTGGTAGCGGACTGTCTGAGGTTTGATTTCCTTGTTAGGGTCCTGTTCAGAGAGGAACTCAACAAGTTCAGAGGTAGACATCCTTCGAGCCCTTAGGGCATGAAGAATCTGTCTCCTGCTCTCATCGCTGAGAACCTTGTAGGCATCGATTGCATCTTCACCTGTTAGGACTCGTAGCGTGTCTATTGGTTTCGCCCCCTGCATCGGAATATCAACCATCCTCATACTATAAGCTTTGAGAAATGAACAATCATTGTGTTGCTCGACAACTAATAGCCCAGTGGGCTACTAGTGTCGGAATTTCTTGAGACAGACCAGCTGTCATTAAGCGGGCACGTAAATCCATTGCCTCATGTCCTGTAGGCATGGTACGCGCTTGATCAGTTTCTTCTTCAAGAGCTTTCGAAGGGCATATCGGACCGTCCTCGGTGCGAATGACACCTTGTCCAAGAGCTGCTTTGGTGTAACGCCACCCTGACCGCTGCTCCTGAGGATATCTAGGACAATCATCTGGCTCTTAGTGAGCTTCATGTTCTTGAGCTCTTCTTGTAGTTGTTTGTCACTCATCATTGTTTGTCTACCTTCCCATTGGAAAATTTACTATTGTTACGAGGTTTTTGCCTCAATCAACTAATCATTTGATATACATAATTACTTATTAATCTATCGCAGTCTGGAAATATGATGTCGCAGTGGGTCACCGCGCAAAAATTAACGTCGTTAAGTGGCCCAGAACAGCGTTTTTGTATTTTGGCCCCAGAACCGCCAATCAATGGTACAACACTCAGAGTGCGGGAAAGTCTTTAACTCTGAACACTATGGGCAATGTGACTCGCGATGAAGAAGGCCATCCTACTTGCAGCAGGCGATTCTACGAGAATGTTACCTCTCTCAGCGAACAGGCCTAAGCATCTACTACCTATTGCAGGGAAACCTCTGATTTTCCACACTTTGGAGGCTCTACAGAATGCAGGGATCAAAGAAACTCTGATTGTGTGCGGATACCATGCTGAGAAGTTACGTGAGGCTGTAGAACCAAAGTCTTGGTCCATGTCTATCTCTTTTGTACATCAGAAGGAACGAAAGGGAACTGGACATGCTGCAGGACATGCAAAGAAGTTTGTCGGAAAAGGTGAGGCCATACTCATGAACGGAGATGTGATGGTCGGACCCGGTTCATTTGATGGACTCATTGACTATCACAAAAAGGGAGGGTACGAACTCACACTTTCAACAAGGTCGGTTGAAGACCCGAGTGCGTATGGATTGGTCGTTGTGAAGAAAGGAAAGGCGACATCACTCATTGAGAAACCAAAACCAGACCAGCTAATCAGCAACATGGTGAATGCTGGAATCTATGCAGCTGGAAAATCATTATGGGACACCATCGACAAGACTGAACTATCACCGAGAGGTGAATATGAAATCACTGATTCTATCTCAATGTTGATTGAGAAGAAGAATGTAGGTGCATACGTACTTCCCTCATGGTGGCTCGATATAGGAAAACCATGGGATCTGCTTGAAGCAAACAGTTTGATTCTTGAGAAAGAGAAAGGACGAATAGGGGGCAAAGTGGAAGACGGAGCAGTGTTGAAAGGCAATGTGATTGTTGAAAAAGGAGCACTTGTAAAAAGTGGAGCCTACATAGAGGGACCGGCTCTCATTGGAGAGGACTCGGTTGTTGGACCTAATTGCTACATTCGTGCTCATACATCTCTGGGGAAGAAGGTCAAGATTGGAAACGCTGTAGAGATCAAGAACTGTATCATCATGGACAACACAAACGTGGGGCATCTATCCTATGTGGGCGATTCGGTGATTGGCGAACGTTCAAACTTTGGAGCTGGAACCATAACTGCCAATCTGAGACACGATGACAGGACTGTGTTCGTTACTGTCAAGGGTGAGCGGTTTGACTCGAAGAGAAGGAAAATGGGCGCTATAATCGGTGATGATGTTAAGACTGGAATTGGGACCTCGATAGGACCTGGAATTGTAATCCATCAAGGTGCGCGAACAGGTATCGGAGTGATAGTTGACAGGGACATCGAGGCAAACAAGATTCTCATAGCAAAACAGGACCAGGTCACTTTGGATGTGGATTACAAGTAGGGGACAATATTGAAAGAGTTCAATGCTTTGACTAAGGACTCTAGTCGGGTTGACGTTCTCTTCGCCTATTGCTACCCATCGACATACAGAGCTGGAATGACTGGACTGGCCGTTCATATCCTGTATGCAACATTGAACTCGAGAGATGATACATCCTGTGAGCGGTATTTCAGATTCGACACTTCCTCCCCCTCACACTCTGTTGAGAGTAACCGCCCACTGAAGAACAACCACATCCTAGGGTTCTCTCTCACCTATGAGGAGGACATCCTCCATCTTGTCCAGATGCTTGAATTGGGAGGGATTCACGTCTTGGCTGAGAGGCGGGATGATGAGGACCCAATAGTGATTGTTGGGGGACCAGTGGTCACTGCGAATCCAGAACCCTATGTTGATTTCATAGACGCATTTGTGATGGGAGAGGGAGACCTCATTGTTCATGACATCGTTGATGCGGTCAGGGATAGTGACACAAGAAAGGATGTGCTGAAGCGGCTTTCTGAATTGAATGGGGTGTATGTACCAACTCAGCATAGTCGCAGTGTGGGGCGGAATATCATAGCTGATCTGGACACCCTGCCCTATCCTACGACTCAGATTGTCCCGGATGTTCCTTCAGGCTCTCCACTTGAGTCAGTATTTGGAAAGTCGTTCCTTCTTGAGGTTACTAGAGGTTGTGGACATTCCTGTCGATTCTGTCTCGTGGGCCACATCTGTCGACCCAGGAGAACACGGTCGTTGAGCAGACTGAAGGAAATCGTGACATTAGGGAGAGAAGACACTCCCACCAGCAAGGTCTCGATGATTGGATCATCATTGGGAGACCTCGACAATCTGGAAGAACTCGTCTGTTGGATCGTGGAGCAGGGATTAGAGGTTTCAGTCCCGTCGCTCAGAGCCGACTCTGTCACCAGACCTCTTCTTGATTGTCTCGTGGAGAGCGGACAGAGAACTCTCACAATAGCACCAGAATCCGGGTCGGCTCGACTGAGGAAGGCAATGGGAAAAGGACTCGATGAATTGGATATTGAGAATGCAGTTGAGCTCGCTATAGGAGCTGGTTATGGTTTTCTGAAACTATACTTCATAGTTGGGCTCCCTGACGAAACTGATGAAGACCTCAGCGATACAGTAGCGATGATAACACGACTGGCTAAGAGTTCCGGTCTCAGGGTCACTGCCAGTGTCAACCCATTCATTCCAAAGGCACAAACGAGATGGGAACGGGAACCACAGCTACCCATCGAAGAAATCAGGAGAAGGGTGAATTTCGTAGAGAAAGGTGTGAGAGAAACTTCTCGGGTAACTGTTGAAACCCTTGACCCAAGGAACGCTCGCATCCAAGCAGCCCTATCTCTTGGAGACCGGTCTCTTGGGCCGGTGATTCGGAAGGCCTCAGAGTACGGAGGACTTGGAGGATGGAGAAGGGCAATGAAGGAAACAGGAATTCCCTTCTTTTCGTTTGCTAATGATGCTGAGAGGCTTAAAGGAGAGCTGCCTTGGTCGTTTTTGAGCAATTCGTGAATTGTCGTACGCCGTCTTGGCAAAGCTCTTAAGTCAATTCTTGGAAGTCTCTCGAGAGAACACCATGACCAATGGTCACGGTTGTTGGTGAACATGTATGTCGGAAGATGGAGAATTTCGAGCAGCGTTCCCTGCATTAAGTAAGGAACTCGAGGAAAAGTCCACAAAGACATACAAGATAGATGGTGTCCGAACAATGTCGGAAGAAACAGAGCCAAACCAAGATGGGAAGACATCCTTCGAGCCGAATGTCGTGGATTATATTCGTCGGTGTGATACCATGGCACAAGCAATGGAGATTGTAGAATTTCTATTGAGGCAGAGCGAGATCACATCAGCTCAGGCAAAAGAGATCAAGAGTCAGCTTAAGACTGACGGTCTCAGAAGCTTTGGCTCAAAGAAAGAGAAGGACCACTATCTACACCATGGTATTGGAGAAGACTGAGCGAGTCACGTCCATATTTTGTACTTGTTTTACAGGCTTATTAGAGTCAGTGAGGGGACTTACTGATACTGAGGTCATTTTCTTCCAGTGGAGGGGAGGATTCTGAAGAAGTCAAAATTGAGCAGGAAACTATCAAAGTCAGTTCGAGAGGTTGTATCCGAGGATCTGGAAACCTATGACATGCAGAAGTGGAAATTGGCCTGCAAGGGGTTTGGACCAATACACTATGAAACTAGTACAAGAAGACAGTGGCTCAAGAGGAATCACTACAGGCTTGAGGGGGCAAGGGAGATGGTCGATTTTGTGGTCAAATGGGTGACTCATTTTCGTAACAAGAAAGAGTTTGGGAAATACACAGTGGCATCAATTGTACAAGAAGTCATTCTTGTGGTCAGAAAAGCCCAGCAGAGAATCAAGGATGAAAAGGGAATTCTGAACAGTGTAAAGCTGAACGGGTTCAAGACTCTCATCAAGTGGGCTGATAATCCAAAGGAACTCAGGAAAGGCCCCTACAAAGGTCGTGCAACGTTACCACAGGGAGCTGTTAGTAGATCTAGGTAAGGCCTCCCATCACATTTACCATCCTTTTCAGATGATACGGATCCTTCCACTTCGCGATCTCATCACTTGGGGCTGGTTTGTGTAAGATGTTAGTGACCAAGATTCTGAGCAGGTCACCTTTGAACCCCACGACTCCATGTATCTTGTGACCTTGTTTTGAGAACGCCTTCACAGTCTGAGATGAACAGGGAAACCGAACCAGATTGTCAGACTCTTTTCCATGGAACACGATTGTTGGCGTTTGAAGCTCTGACAGGGTATCTTTGCCCAACGCAGCCAAGTATCGCTTTCCGAGCGCGAAATAGATGAGATCAAACCCCTTGGTGGTTTGATTGAGGATAGAGGCTTGTAGCTGCTGCTCTTGTGATCGCTTCCGTACTTCGGCCATCGGCATTGTTGAGAAACTGCAATCATAAGGAGGGACCAAATCTTGCTCATTGAGGATTCCAAACCCTGCCGAAACGATGATGAAATGAACTTCAACACCCGCAATAGTACGGAGAAGGTCAACAGCTTTTACAAGTTCAGTCTGCTGAGGGCCTATGTACATGTCGCGTGCAGGTGCACAAGACTCTGGTAGCTTTCTTCTCCAAAAGCTGATGTCATGTTTTCCATCGATGGTATGGCAAGTGGGTTGGTCATTGTCATTGTAGAGCTTTTTCTTTCCACAACTCCCAACAACCAAGACCCTCAACATGCCTTCCTCGAACTATAAGGGTGCATGACCTTTCTTAAACACCGAGAAATTGGATTAAGATGGTTTGTAGACTCCCTTGTCGCGCGCCCAACTGATTGTTTCAGGATCGCAACGCTTGAGTTCTCGCTCTGGGAAGTCACTGAGAAGGTTCCAGCCAATATCGAGAGTCTGTTCAAATGAGCGGTCCTCAAACTCATCCTGATTGATGAATTCGGCTTCAAACTTGTCTGCAAACTTGAGATATTTCTGGTCTCGGTCTGTCAAAGCCTCAGTACCAACCACTGCAACTAGGTCTCGCAGGTCTCGTCCTTCAGAATAGGCATAATAGAGCTGGGCCTGGATCTCCTTGTGGTCGAAACGGGTCATTCCCTCACCAATTCCCTCTTTCATCAGTCTACTGAGGGATGGGCCTGGATCGATTGGTGGGAAGATACCCCTTCTATGAAGACCTCTTCCAACAATGATCTGACCCTCTGTGATGTATCCTGTGAGGTCAGGGATTGGATGTGTCATGTCATCCTGTGGCATGGACAAGATAGGCATCTGAGTGATTGTGCCGTTCCTTCCATCAATACGACCAGCTCGCTCATAGATGAGGCTAAGGTCTGTGTAGAGATATCCAGGATAGCCACGACGACCAGGCACCTCAGACCGAGCTGCACTGATCTCTCTGAGAGCCTCAGCATAGTTTGTCATGTCTGTAAGGATAACAAGAACGTGCATATCAGCTGTATATGCAAGATACTCAGCAGCTGTGAGGGCAGCACGAGGTGTGATAATTCGCTCAATGGCAGGGTCATTTGCCAGATTGAGAAACAGGGTGGTGTGTTCAAGAGCACCAGTTTCCTCGAAGGACTGCATGAAGTATTGTGCCTCTGTTGCAGTGATGCCCATCGCTGCGAACACAATGGCAAAATCACCCTCCTCTCCAGGAATCTTGGCCTGTCTCACTATCTGTGCGGCAAGTCTGTTGTGAGGAAGTCCTGATCCTGAGAAGATTGGTAGTTTCTGTCCACGAACCAGTGTGTTGAGTCCGTCAATAGCAGACACACCAGTCTGGATTGGTTGCCTTGGATACTGTCGGGCATAGGGATTGATGGGTGAACCATAAATGTCCCAGTGGTCCTCAGCTGTCAGAGGAGGTCCTTTGTCCAATGGATTTCCTGCACCATCAAGAACTCTTCCGAGAATCTCTGTTGACACCGGTAGATGCAATGTGTCACCAGTAAACCTTGCTGCGGTAACATCAGTATCGAGACCGCTGGTTCCTTCAAAGACCTGAATGACTGCTCTGCCCTTTCCTGTTTCAAGAACTGTTCCGGTGAGGAGCTCGCCATTCGGTGCTCGTATCTTTACAACTTCGTTGAACGCCACATTGTGGGTGTTCTCAACCACTAGTAACGGACCACTGACATCGGAAACTGTCCGATAGACTATCGAAGACTCTTTGGACATCCTAGGAAACCGCCTTTGTCTTTCTGATAATGCAACGCAGTTCAACTCCGAGTTTTAAGAGTTACGAAGGGTCGGTCATAGCCATGCAGCGACATGAAAGAACGCAAGAACAGGTGCAAACATCAAAGCCCGGACCATGAGTGACTTGCCACGTGACTCAAGGTCCTTCGCGGACGGTGTGAAATAGAGTACAGCACCTGCAAGTAAGCAGAGTGAAGCTATAGCGTCACCTATCCAGACGAGTAACAAGATGAGCTCAGCATCTGTCATTCCGACAATGCGTAGCCAGACTATCGTTGCACTCTCCAGGGTTATTTGCTCCACACCACTGAATTGGGCGAAGAGATTGACTATCAGTGGTCCCACAAAATACAGAATGATTCCAAATGCCACGAGCCCCTTTGAGAGTCCATCACTGAACCCTGTGGCAAATATCATCAGTCCAAGTAGAACAAAGATCAGGTATCCACGGATGGTTAGAACGTAGGCCACGTTGAGAATATCCCCGATTATAGCAAACCAATCTGAGGGAATATCAAAGGGTGATTGAAGGAGCAATAGTGTCAACGAATCTACCATCTGTTTCACAAGAGGGAGTCAGTATGGTTGAATATAACGACCACTCAATCAAGCTCCCGCGCCAGTTTCTTGAAGTCATCTCGCATATGAGACTTGATCTTCGGGAACCTGAGTGCGGCTGCTGGATGATACGTCATGAAGTACGTCTGTGATTCACTCTCAAAGAATCGTCCGTGTGACTCTGACACTTTCCATGGACCAATCAATGATGAGATTGCAACTCCTCCAAGGAGCACAATGATTTTTGGTTTAATCAGTTCAATCTGATGTTCGAGATATGGCCGACATATGTTGATTTCAAACTGGGTAGGAGTCCTGTTCTTAGGAGGTCTAGATTTCAGAATAGAGGTGATGAATACATCCTCTCGTGTAAGACCAATTTCTTCAAGCAATGTGTCGAGAAGTTGTCCAGATCTACCGACGAAGGGGCGTCCCGTTTCATCCTCCTTTGCCCCTGGAGCTTCTCCTACAAGCATCACGGATGCGTCACACGGTCCCTCCCCAGGGACTGTGTTGTTTCTAGTTTCATGAAGAGGACAGAGTGTGCAGTTTCTGATGGTATTGTGTAGCTTCTTGAGCTGTTTACAGTCGGTCATCTCTATAGATAGAGATGCACCCTTGCCGATAAAGACAACTATGCAGAGTCTTGTTGCATGAGTCCAGACTGTGAGAGCTCCTGGAAGAGAGCCTGAAACTCGCCCTCCATCTTCTTCTCAATCGCATCCATTGTCTCATCATATGAGTCCCAAGGTGAAATCTTCATACGAGCGATATTGTCCAGAACACTGAGTTCAAGGATTCTACGCACGTGGACTCCCATCTGAACAGCCTCAGTCATCTTCTTTGAGAACTCGATTATGAGTTTGAGCATTCTGTAGGTCTTCCCGATTGGTGAGTAGGTGTCAATCTCGTGGAGTGCACTCTGTGTCAGGAAGTCCTCCTTTATCATTCGTGCAGCCTCCAGGATGGCACGCTCAGACTCTGGCAGAGCATCAGGACCTACGAGCTGAACGATTTCTCTCAGCTCTTGATCCTTCTGTAGGAGTGCAAGTGCCTCCTTCACAAGATCTGGCCAGTCGTCACCCATGTTTTCTCTCTGCCACTTTTCTAGAGTGTTGAAGTAGAGAGAATAACTGGTGAGTGTGTTTATTGCTGGGAAGAACCTCCGTGCAGCAAGGTCCTTGTCAAGAGCCCAAAACACCTTCACAATCCTCAGAGTTGCCTGTGTTACAGGCTCTGAGAAGTCACCACCTGGTGGAGAAACAGCGCCACATAGGGTGATTGAACCGAGTTTTTCATCACTGCCAAGTGTCTTGACACGACCACCTCGCTCATAGAACTGGGCAAGACGTGAACCAAGATATGCAGGATAGCCCTCCTCAGAAGGTAGCTGTCCGAGTCTTCCAGAAATCTCACGGAGAGCCTCAGCCCAACGCGATGTCGAATCGGCCATCAATGCCACATCGTAACCCTGGTCTCTGAAGTACTCAGCAATCGTCACGGCGACATAGATTGATGCCTCACGTGCTGCGACAGGCATGTTGGACGTGTTAGCAATCAGAACAGTGCGTTCCATCAGTGGACGACCGGTCTTTGGATCTTTCAGGTGTGGCCACTCTTCAAGAGCCTCGGTCATCTCATTCCCTCGTTCTCCACATCCGACATATACTACTACTTGTGCGTCAGCCCATTTGGCGAACTGATGGAGCGTTACTGTCTTGCCAGTCCCAAATCCACCAGGGATAGCTCCTGTACCTCCCTTTGCCTGAGGCATAAAAGTGTCAATGACTCGCTGACCTGTGAGGAGAGGAGTGTCCATTCCAACACGGTCCTTGAATGGTCTACCGACTCGTACTGGGGTTTTCTGCATCATCTTGACTTCATGAATGTCGCCATGCTGATCTTTGACCTTGCAAATGGCTTCTTTGACTGTGTACTCACCCTTACTTACAATCTCAGTAATCTCGCCCCGTACACCCAGTGGAATAAGAATCTTGGATGTGATGATGCCAGTTTCAGGAACTTCACCTATGATATCACCTGGCTCGACCTTGTCACCTTTCTTTGCTGAGGGGTTAAACTCCCACTTCTTCTCTTTGTTGAGACCCTCAACACTCAGTCCTCTGGAGATGAAGTCACCCGACATCTCTCGCAAGTCTGGGAGAGGTCTCTGAATACCATCATAGATGGATCCCAGGAGTCCTGGACCTAGCTCAACTGACAATGAATCTCCAGTTGCCTCAACGGGCTCACCTGGAGCAAGGCCAGAGGTCTCCTCATAGACCTGAGCTGTGAATTCGGTTTCTCCAACCTCAATGACCTCTCCAATCAGCTGCTGTTTGCCCACTCGTACGACCTCATACATTCTGACTCCTTTAATACCTGAGCACTGTACTACGGGTCCTGCAATGCTTTCGATTCGCCCTGTCGCTTCTGTCAAAGTTCACAACTCCATGTCAATTATTGTTAGATATTAATCTCAATTCCAACAGCTCTACGTATCAGCTCTCTCAGAACTGATTCGTATGCACCAGTTGTCCCATCTCTATCAGGAATCAGTAAGATTACTGGTACTGGTGATTGTGAGAGCTCAACAATGGTTTCTTCCACCTCTGCGGCGAGAGGTTCTGTTATCATAACTAGACCCATCTCAGGATCTCGGAAGTAGTGATAGAGTGAGCTACGAGTCTCTTCTGGTGACTGTGGAACAGTACACTCACTGACTCCGACCAACCGGAACCCGGTGACCGTATCTCTGTCGCCTATGACTGCAATCTTATCACTTGACATTGAAGAATACCACTGAGTCGGACTTAGACTCTGGGTTTTATGTCCACTAAAAAAGCATTTGGAATAGTGTTTCAGCTTGTAAATTGCTCAATGATGTCTTGTTCTTCTATCAGGGTCCAGCAGTATAGACATTTCAGCTGAATGGGTTTGTGTGAAACGACCTCGTACTTGCTCTGAATTGGTTCACGTTCCTTGTTTGTGACACATCTCTGATTCGTGCACTCCACAACGTCTGATATGGTATCAGGGAGCTCAACACGTGTCTTTTTGATAATTTTAGAATCCTCAATTAGGTTGATTGTAGCTTCAGGCGCAACGAGTGCAATACGAGCGACCTCTTCTTCTTCAAGAAATCGATGTTCCACCTTCACAATGTCCTTCTTCTCAATCTTTGAACTGCTGATATTCATCGCAAGAGTTACAATGTTACCGTCCTCACCAGTGATTCCCAATATCTTGAGAACCTCTAGGGCTTTTCCTGCCCTGATATGGTCAATAACTGTGCCATCGTGAATCTTTACGATTCGTATTTTCTCATCTCCAACCTTTTCGGACATTGCTATTCACACGGGAGCGCCTAAATGAAATCCGAATTTAGACCTTCCCATGCAATGAACACTTGACTCAAAGGCGAAGGTTGATATGGACTGTAGAACGAGAACTCCCAGAAGACGGTGATATGGTCTTGGTTCTAGAAGGTCTTGGAAAGTCCCTAAACTCGGCCCTGAAGAAGCTCTTTGGAGCTAGCGTAATAGATGAGGAGCTAGTGAAAGAGCTAGTAAAGGATATTCAACGTGCACTGCTGGTCGCCGACGTTGATGTAGATCTTGTGATGACAATCACAGAACGAGTTCAGGAACAGGCATTGGATGAAACTCTGCCGAGAGGAGTTTCACGTCGAGAGCATATCATCCGTGTGGTCTGGGATACACTCGCCTTCTTCCTTGGGGAGAAGACCGTTCCTCTCACGATTCATCCTGGAAAGCCAAACTTGGTGATGATGGTAGGTATTCAGGGTTCAGGTAAGACAACTACCATTGGGAAACTGGCACGTTATTATCAAAAGCGAGGTATCAAGACCGGTGTAATATGTGCAGACAACTTCCGACCAGGAGCATATAGCCAACTTAAACAGTTAGCAGAGAAGTCCAATGTGCCATTCTGGGGAGATGAGAAGGAAAAAGATGCCACAAAGCTAGCCAAGAGTGGAGTCAAGGAGATGCAAAAGAAAGGCATCGAACTAATTCTCTTGGATACATCAGGAAGACATCGTGAAGAAACCGGTCTCATCAAGGAGATGAAGGACATCTCAAAGGCAGTCAAGCCACAGGAGATAATACTGGTCATTGATGGTACTCTTGGACAACAGGCAGGAGTACAGGCTGCTGCATTCAAGAAAGCGACTGATATAGGTTCAATCATTGTCACCAAACTAGACGGTAGTGCGAAGGGTGGTGGTGCTCTCTCAGCAGTAGCAGCAACCCAAGCGCCAATCAAGTTCATTGGTTCCGGTGAGGGGATGGATGCAATCGAACCCTTCAATCCAACCAAGTTCGCAGGAAGACTCCTTGGTATGTCTGACATCCGTGGACTGATTGAGAAGGTTAGAGAGGCTCAGATTGAGGTAGAAGAGGACGCTGCTAAGCGTATCATGAAAGGGCAGTTCTCACTGAAAGACATGATGGCTCAGATGAAGCAGCTGAAGAAGATGGGGCCAATTGGCAAAGTCATGGAGATGCTAGGTCTTCAATACAAGCTTCCCGAGGGGATGGCAGAGATCCAAGAAGAGAACATGAAGCGATGGGAAGTGATAATGAACTCTATGACCAAGGAAGAGCTTGAAGAGCCAAAACTGATTAAATCATCTAGAATCAAAAGGATCGCCGCAGGATCTGGAACATCTCAGAAGGATGTCAGAGACCTTCTGAAACAGCATGAACAGATGAAGAAGATGATGAAACAGATGGGCAAGCAGCGTAGAGGGCGAAGAGGGCAAATACCGGGTATCCCCGGTCTAGATGGTTTGTGAGTGCGTGCGTCATTTCCTTGTGATGTTTGAGAAGATGCCAATAAACAAGGCGTCAGTGAAGGCAGGACAGAATGGTCCAGAAGTAGTCACAGCATGCAGATGCGTAAATGTGGGACTGTTCGTGTCAGGCGATTTACGTAGAGATGTTGCCATTTCTCTAGCCATTGGTACATCGGAAGATCTTCGAGTGATATCGTTTTCTGGAAACACACTAAGGAGGGTGTCGCCTGATGAGCGGTCGATATCATTCTTTCTACTGAAAGCAACTGAGATTCTAGAGAATCTTGAAGCTGGGGAAGCATTCACAATGGACAATGGAATAGAGCTGACGCGGACCTCAATAGACCACTTGACCGAGTCTTTGGGAACAGATCTCACTCAGGTACCATCATCTTCTCCCGAACGATTCATTCTAGACACAAACCTTTCTGCTGATAGGCTGGAAGAAACTCCATGAAGAAAGCTTCATAATCTTATCAATAAAGGCTAATCTTGGAAACAGAAGTAGAGTGTAATCATTTTGCCGACCAACGTATCTCCTGAATTCGATAGGCAACGGATCGTATACGAAGAAACCGAAGACCTTGCTCAGCGAATAGTAGAGTTGGAGAAACTCCTCTCTCTTGCACCCAGGCACAAAGGTGGTGAGAGGATGGTGGGAGACTACCGGAAAAAACTGGCAACTCTCAAGGCACAGTTCGAGAAGAGAAGGGAACAGGAAAAGGCCCGTAGGAGTGGCGCTGGTGCTGAGGAAGGCGTAGTTCGAAAGGAGGGGGCAGGACAGATTTGTCTTATCGGTGTCACAAACAGTGGCAAGTCTTCAATCATCAACGCTGTCACAAATGCAGAATTCGACATAGGAGACTATCCCTTCACAACTCCAATCCCAACTCCAGCCATGTTGACGTTAGAAGACATCAATATCCAGCTTGTAGAGATTCCGGGTATGTTCAAGGGATTTCATGAGTCAGGAATCGGCAGGCAGTCTCTGGCTGTCGCAAGAAACACTGACTGTATTGCTCTTGTGATAGACCTGTCACAGGACATTGATACTCAGATGAACACCATCTTGGATGAGCTTGACAAGGCCAGAATTCGCCTCAATAAGGAGAAATCAGCCATAAGGATTGAAAGAGTTGGTCTTGGAGGGCTAATGATCTATGGAATTCAGAACTATCAAGGAGATATTGAGGAGGTCCGTGAGTACCTAAAGGCACGAAGAATCACTAACATCATTGTCCGATTCCAGAAACCTGCTACCTTCGACCAGTTGATAGATGCCATGGATGCGAGTGTGGCCTACGTGCGTGCGATGGTTGTTGCTACCAAGGGCGATGCACAGGGTTCAGAGGCAAAGTTCAAGGAACTAGAAGAGAAATACAGCGATAGATTTGACATAGTTCCGGTCTCAGTTGAAGCAAATGAGAATCTTGATGGGATGAGTTGGGCATTTTATGAGCACTTGGACATCTTGAGAGTGTATACGAAGATTCCTGGTAAACAAAGAGAGGACAGACCAATTGTCCTACCAGAGGGCTCTGTGGTTGAAGATGCCGCTCGGAAAGTACACAAAGAGCTATTTGTTGAGAGATTCCGGTCTGCTGTGATACTACGAGATAACGACAAAATCAAACGGAGAACTGTAGGGCTGAACTATCCACTGGAGGATGGCGACGTCTTGCAGTTGGCACACAGGTAAGGGATCGTCTTGGTTGAGTTCCCACATATGGTCGTCATTCTTGTTGATCCGGAGAATCCAGGAAATGTCGGGTTTGTGACCAGAGCACTTGCTAACTTTGGGGTTGAAGAACTCAGAGTCGTGGGCGATGACATCAGAGAGGACCAGTATGCCCAGATGTTCTCAGTACGTGCCCATCACATTCTAGACAATGCGAAATTCTACGAAAATTTGGATAATGCACTGAAGGATATTGATGCAGCGTGGGCTGCCACAGCGAGAAGCGGGAGAAACCACAGTGTCACGAGAGCAACAGTCCCTCTGACGGAGCTGCCAAATCCGAATTCACTTGATGGAAAAGTGGCTCTTATCTTTGGGAGGGAGAGTACAGGTCTGTTCAATGACGAGGTGGAGCTCTGTGATCTTGCGTTCACCATCCCAACCTCAAAGGAGTATCCGAGTCTTAACCTGAGTCATGCTGTGTCTATCACATTGTTCCATCTCTTCACGAAATATGCACCCGAAGAACCTCGCGAGCGTTCAGAGGCGAGAGCTGCAACATGGAAAGAACGTGAGCAAGTGTATCGGTTCTTTGACGAAGTCGTGGACCAATTGGAACTGAAAGAATTCAGGGTTCCAATAGCAAAGCAAGTGTTTCGAAACCTTCTCGGACGTGCCTATATGACTGGGAGAGAGGTCTCAACACTGACTGGTGTTGTGAGACGAATAAACGAGCTAGTATCTGACAAGAAGATGACGGACGATTAGAGTCCGTAGCCCATCCTACGTTTGATTTCTGGGTCAATCTTGTCGAAGACGATCTTACAGGGAGTTGGCATCTTTGGTGCTGCTTTCTTCAGTGCCTGCATTGCCTGTTTGATGTGTCGGGGATTGCAGCGAATTGTAATCAAAGGCTGTCCTGGTCGGACCCTTGCAGCGATACCAATCACCTTGCCCCATGCCTTTCGCATTCCGTCTTGGACACGGTCTGCTCCTGCTCCAGAGATCATCTTGTTCTCTCGAAGGTAGTGATATGGTTTGATTCGAATTCTGAGGTGATAGTTCTGTCTTCCAACCTTCTTGGTCATGTCCCTGTTAGATGCAATTCTTGCAGCCTCAAGGGCCTGATGACGAATCTGGCACCTCTCAAGACCAACCAGAGAGAGTTCGACCTCAAAGTTACCACTAGTGTTACCCATGTCAAAGCTCACTATACGGCTTGCTGGCTGACGATGGATGTACTTCTTTCTCACGAATGGAGGGCGGTCGCATTCTCGATAACAATGTCCAGGTCGCTTACCCATGGTTATCACCTAATGATTGGTCTACGGTCTACTCTGTGAGCAGAACTA